>ENA-OUQC01000289-OUQC01000289.1-human-gut-metagenome-genome-assembly--contig:-NODE-289-length-41856-cov-26.176503_pt1 | contig 41856 bp, 34 predicted proteins | sample MGYA00237942_ERZ548815 | MGnify/ENA primary metagenome ERZ548815 (study PRJEB26490, sample SAMN05194722) | human gut metagenome | biome: terrestrial biome; feature: human-associated habitat; material...
AGACCTTGGACAAGGTGCGTCCCGGCGGTATCGTCGCATTCGTCACTTCATCGGGGACGATGGATAAAAAGAACCCCACGGTACGCAAGTACATTGCACAGCGTGCCGACCTTCTCGGTGCGATTCGTCTGCCGAACAATGCGTTTCTTGCCAATGCCGGTACGGGCGTTGTTGCGGATATTCTGTTCCTGCAAAAGCGTGACCGTCCCATGGAGGTCGAACCCGATTGGGTGCATCTTGGCAAAACCGACAGCGGCTATACCATCAATCAATACTTTGTGGATAACCCCGATATGGTGTTGGGCGAACTGACCGAAGAAAGCACACAGTACGGCAAACAGGCTGTCACCGTCAAGCCCATTGCAGGTGCAGAGCTTTCCGAACAATTATCGGACGCGCTTGCCAATATCCATGCTGAGATTACAGAACTGGAGCAGATTGAAGAAGCGGAAGAAAACGTTACAGAGAGCATCCCTGCCGACCCGAGTGTTCGCAACTTCAGCTTTACCGTCGTAAATGGAGAGATTTACTACCGAGAAAACTCCGTCATGCACAAGGTGGAGCTGTCTGTCACCGCACAGAACCGCATCAAGGGCATGGTCAAAATCCGCGATTGCACCCGAAAGCTCATCGAATATCAGCTGGAAGGCTATCCCGACCATTTGATCGAACAGGAGCAGCGAACCTTAAATCATCTCTATGACGAGTTCACCGCAAAGTACGGACTGCTGAACAGCCGCGGCAACAATATGGCGTTCTCGGATGACAGCTCTTACTGCCTCCTCTGTTCTCTCGAGGTTCTGGATGAAAACGGATCATTGGTGCGCAAAGCGGACATGTTCTCAAAGCGCACCATCCGTCAGCAGGAAGCGATTACCTCCTGTGATACGGCAACAGACGCACTTGCTCTCTCCCTGTCCGAAAAAGCCATGATCGATATGGACTACATGGCAGAACTGACGGGAAAGAACGAAGAAACCCTGTTTTCTGAACTCAAAGGCGTTATCTTCCTGAACCCGTTGTATGGGTACGGCAATAATACGGAACGCAAGTATCTGACCGCAGACGAGTATCTTTCGGGCAATGTCCGTGAAAAGCTCGCTTGGGCAAGGAAAAGCGCAGAGCAGAATCCTGACGACTACCTTGTGAATATGGAAGCCTTGGAAAAGGTACAGCCCGTAGATCTCACCGCATCCGAAATCGATGTTCGGCTTGGTGCGACATGGCTGCCGCAGGAGGATGTTCAGCGATTCATGGTAGAGCTGCTAAAGCCCGCCTACTATGCAAGCAGCAAGATCAAGGTACATTACTCACCGCTGACCGCAGAGTGGAATATCTCAAATAAGAACAGCGACTATGGCAATGTCACCGCAAACGTGACCTACGGTACCAAGAGAATCAATGGTTACAAGATCATTGAGGAAACGCTGAACCTGAAAGATGTGCGTATCTTCGATACCGTGCAGGATGAATACGGCAACGATAAGCGTGTGCTGAACAAGAAGGAAACCGTGCTTGCACAACAGAAGCAGCAGCTCATTAAAGATGCTTTTCGCGACTGGATATGGAAAGCCCCCGCACGACGAGAACGCTTGACTGCGATGTACAACGAAAAGTTCAATTCCGTGCGTCCCCGTGAGTATGACGGAAGCCACATCAAGTTCGTTGGCATGAACCCCGAGATTACCTTGCGGGAACATCAGGTAAATGCCATTGCCCGCATCCTGTACGGCGGTAACACGCTGCTTGCACACGTAGTAGGTGGCGGCAAGACCTTCGAGATGGTTGCTGCCGCTATGGAGAGTAAACGGCTTGGGCTCTGTCAAAAAAGCCTGTTCGTGGTTCCAAATCACCTGACCGAACAGTGGGCAGCGGAGTTTTTGCAGCTATATCCTTCTGCCAATATCCTTGTTGCAACAAAGAAGGACTTTGAAACGAGAAACCGCAAAAAGTTCTGTTCCCGTATTGCCACAGGCGATTACGATGCCGTCATTATCGGACACTCGCAGTTTGAGAAGATCCCCATGAGTGTGGAACGGCAAAGAGCTATTCTGCAGGCACAGCTCGACGAGATCATAGAGGGTATCTCTGAAGCAAAACGCGCCAATGCAGAACGCTTCACCATCAAGCAGATGGAAAAGAGCAAACGCTCCATTAAGCTGAAGCTCGACAAGCTCAATGACCAGACCCGAAAGGATGATGTTGTCACCTTTGAAGAATTGGGTGTGGATCGACTGTTCGTAGATGAGGCGCACAGCTTTAAGAACCTGTTCTTGTACACGAAGATGCGAAATGTCGCAGGCTTGGCGCAGACCGAAGCACAGAAATCCTCTGACCTCTTTATGAAATGCCGATATATGGATGAGCTGACGGATAACAATGGCATCATCTTTGCAACAGGTACGCCGATCTCCAACTCTATGACCGAGATGTACACCATGCAGCGGTATCTTCAGTACGACACTCTGCGCTCACAAGGCTTACAGCACTTTGACGCATGGGCATCCACATTCGGCGAAACCATCACGGCAATCGAGCTTGCACCGGAAGGAACGGGCTATCGTGCAAAGACGCGGTTCGCCCGTTTTTATAATCTCCCCGAACTCATTTCCATGTTCAAGCAGGTTGCGGATGTGCAAACTGCCGATATGCTGAAACTCCCTGTTCCCGAAGCGGAGTACCACAACGAGGTTATCAAGCCCTCGAAATTTCAAAAGGACATGGTCGCTTCTTTCTCGGAACGTGCCGAAAAGGTCAGAAACGGCATGGTGGATGCAACAGTAGATAATATGCTGAAAATCACCAATGACGGCAGAAAGCTCGCCCTCGACCAGCGCTTAACCGATGACCTGTTGCCCGACGACCCTGAAAGCAAGGTCAATCTGTGTCTCGATAACATTCACAGGATATGGGAAAGCAGCAGTGAGCAGAAATCTACGCAGCTCGTGTTTTGCGACCTGTCTACCCCGCATGGAGACGGAAAGTTCAATGTGTACGATGATCTGAAAGAAAAGCTCGTTCGGATGGGTGTACCCGAGACGGAAATTGCCTTTATTCACGATGCCAAGACCGAAGCGCAAAAGGCGGCGCTCTTTACCAATGTTCGTGCGGGCAATGTCAGAATCCTTCTTGGATCAACCGCAAAGATGGGCGCAGGCACCAATGTGCAAAAGCGACTGATTGCAGAGCACCACTTGGACATTCCTTGGCGACCTTCTGACATCGAGCAGCGTGAAGGCAGAATTCTTCGTCAGGGCAACGAGAATAAGCGCGTAGATATCTTTCGGTATGTCACCGAGAACACCTTTGACAGCTATATGTGGCAGACGATTGAGAACAAGCAGAAGTTCATCTCGCAGATCATGACGAGCAAAAGCCCTGTCCGTTCCTGCGAGGATGTGGACGAAACCGCACTTTCTTACGCAGAGATCAAGGCGCTTGCCACGGGCAATCCGCACATCAAGGAAAAGATGGATTTGGAGATTGAAGTATCAAGGCTGAAGCTTGTGAAGGCAAACTACCTCTCTCAGAAATACGCACTTGAGGATAGCCTGCTTAAGCATTACCCAAAGGAGATTCGATTAACGCAGGAGCGCATTAAAGGATATCAGGCGGATATTGCATTATATCAGCGACATAAAACTGAAGAGTTTCCAGGCATGGTCCTATGTGGCATTTCCTATGCTGAGAAAAAGGATGCCGGTGCTGCGATTATAGAAATCTGCAAGGCTCAGACTTCGCCGGAAGCCAAGGAAATCGGCAGTTATAGAGGATTTGCGCTGCTTCTGTCATTTGACACCATGTCAAAAGTATTCCGCATGACCTTGCGGGGCAGCCTTTCTCATACCATTGAACTGGGGAGCGACATACACGGCAATATTCAACGCATGGAGAACATCCTTGAAGCGTTCCCCGTTCGGCTTTCCGCCTGTGAAAAGGTGCTGGTTACGCTAAAAGAACAGATGGAAAATGCCAAATCGGAGGTGGAAAAACCCTTTGCGCAGGAGCAGGAGCTCTCTGAAAAGACTGCGCGTCTTGCAGAACTCGATGCGCTGCTCAATATTGACAAGCGAGAAAATGATGTGCTGGATGCCGAGCCGGAACATCAGGATGAGCGTACCCAAGCCAAGGAAGAAATTGAGCGATGATTGACGAAAGAAAATATGTAACCAAAGAGGAGATTGAGCAGGCTCGGCAGCTCGATCTCCTTTCCTATTTACAGCGATATCGACCGGATGAACTCGTTAAAGTGACACGGGGCGTTTATTCCCTGCGCTCCCACGACAGCCTGAAAATCTCCAACGGCAAGTGGTACAGATGGTCAAAGGGCGTTGGAGGCGTATCCGCGCTTGACTATCTTGTAAAGGTTGAAGATATGCCTTTTGTCGAAGCTGTAAGGCATTTATGCGGATGTACAAAGCACTGGCCATTTCCGAAAACAACGCCGCAACCGAAAGAACCCAAACCTTTTGTTCTTCCCAAATGCCATTCCGATAATAAGCGTGTAATCCAATACCTGATGCAGCGCGGCCTCTCTGAGGAAACCATTCAAATGTGCATCGATAAAGGGATTCTGTATGAGGATTATCGGCATAACTGCTGTTTTGTGGGCTTTGACACGCAGGGCGTCCCCCGTTACGCCATGCTCCGAAGCAGCGACCCCGCCTCCACGTTTTTGAGGGAGGTTGAGGGCAGCGACAAGCGATATTCTTTCAGCCTGCCACCGCAGGAGCGTTCCCATAGGCTGCTCCTGTTTGAGAGCGCTATAGACTGCCTATCTTTTGCGGAATTGCAGCGCATGGGTGGAAATGACTGGAAGATAGACAATTACCTTTCCCTGTCGGGTGTCTACCAACCGAGGAAGGAGCTTTCGAAAACGCCGCTCCCCATAGCACTCGTGCAGTTTTTGCAGGATAACCCGCACATCAACCACATTACTCTGTGCCTGGATCATGATGACGCGGGCTTAAGAGCGGCGATGGCGATCAGTGCCTTATTGCCCGAACGCTATACTACGGAGCTGCTGCCGCCGGAGGTCGGCAAGGATTACAATGAGCAGCTCATGGAAACGAGGAACATCACAGCACAAATCAGGACGAGGGGCGCGAAAAGCGCCCTTCACCATTTCAAGGAGGAGAGACAACGATGAAGCCGGCCATATGGGAGTATCGCTCTTTACAGCAAGAAGATATGGAATGACTCATTTCTCGGACAGCAGGATCGGTGCGATGCTCTGCATCGTACTAACGAGCATTGGATAATGCCAGCATTATCCGCTCGTAAGGGGAGGTCCCCTTAAACCCCATCAACAGAAAAGGAGGCTTTATGCTCAAACGAACTATTAAAATAACCTTTCGGCTGAACGCTAAAGAACATCAGCGACTGAAAAAGAAAGTCAAGAAAACAGGACTTTCGCAGGAAACATATATTCGCACATTGCTTGCCGGTTATGTGCCAAAGGAGTTGCCGCCGCCCGACTATCACGCCATGATGCGCGAACTGAACGCCATCGGCAACAGTATCAATCAGATCGCCGCCCGTGCAAATGCAACGGGCTTTTTCCTTGCCGAAGAATACGCCATGTACATGCAGGAATTTCGACGCACCGCGCTTGCGATACAGCGGGCCGTGACGCAGCCGGAGCCGCTCTGATATGGCTACCACCCGAATATGGAAGGTGGACACCCACCTCCCTCGCGTTCTCGAATATGCAAAGGACGAGAGCAAAACCGCAAACCCCTCATGGAGCAAGGATGATTACCAGACCATGCGGGACGTGATGGACTACGCCATGGACGATTTCAAGACCGAGCAGCAGTATTACGTCACCGCTCTCAACTGCAATGCCGACTGTGCCCGGGAACAGATGCAGATGACAAAGCGGCAGTTCGGCAAAACGGACGGTATCCTTGCTTTCCACGGTTATCAGAGCTTTGCCGAAGGCGAGGTGGATGCGGATACGGCGCACAGGATCGGTGTGGAGCTTGCAAAGGAGCTATGGCCGGATTTTCAAGTGATCGTAGCTACCCATCTTAATACCCATTGCTTTCACAACCATTTTGTCCTCAATTCTGTATCGTTTCTGCACGGCAAAAAATTCAACGCCTGCAAGGAAAGTTATGCGAAAATGCGGGCGACTTCCGACAGGCTGTGCAAGGAACACGGGCTTTCGGTAATTACCGAGCATACGGCATATTACCCGAAGCACTATGCCGAATGGGAGGCACAGAAAAAAGGACAACCTACCTGGCGCAGCGCGATCCGTGAGGATATGGATAAGGCTGTCATGGCAAGCATGAGTTTTCAGGCGTTTATCCGTTTCTTGAAGGACATGGGATATGAGGTCAAAACGGGCGTCAAGCATATCGCGGTGCGTCCGCCGGGCAAGGAACGGTTTGTGCGCCTGCGCTCGCTTGGGGATAGCTACACCGAAGAAGCTATAAAGCAGCGCATATTGAAGCAGCGTGCGCCCGAACGCCCGCCGAGGCCTGTGCCGCCGAAAATCGTGCGGATAAGAGTACAAGGCGACTTTCATCTATCCAAAATCACATGGAGAGGACTTCGCGCACTCTACTACTTCTATTTAAGAAAGCTCCGTGCTGCACAAAAGCAGCCGCAAGGCAAAGCATCGTATTTACTGCGCGAGGACTTGCGGCATTTGGACGAGCTCGATGAGCAATCCCGGTTTCTGTTTAGGCATGGCATCGACACGGCGGAGCAGCTCACCGATTACAGAGCATCGGCAGACGCACAGATCAAAAGCCTGTATTCCGAGCGCAGGACGCTTTATAACGAGCAGCGACGACATGATGTTCCCGAGGCGCGCATGGTGGAGATCCGCGCGCGAATTGCCGCCATATCCGCGCAGGCAAAGCCGCTTCGTCGGAGCATGAAGCTGTGCGATGCCATTATGGAACGCGCTCTTGTGCTTGCCGAAAAGCAGACGCAGATAAAGCAAATGGAAAAGGAGGAAAAAGGTCATGAAAAAAAGCAGATAAAGAATCGCCGTCGCGCTATTGAATAAAGTCTTGCTTTGGAGGAATAATAGAAGTAAAATAGAAGATAATTAGAGTGCCTTTGGATGGAAATCATGCAAGAGATAATCGAAACATATTTGGAAAAGTATCTTCCGAGAAAGGATATTATCCACCGTTTGCCCGTTTCCCTGCCCATCTCAAAGGTGTGGCCGGAGCTTCAAAAGGCGAGGAAGGATAAATCCGAAAGTCTTCCGCTTCTCTCCATAGACGGCAAACCGTTTTGGTGGGTACTGACGGAAAGTATCTCGTCACAAGCTGATGAGGTCATTTCTCTTGCGCGGCGAGAGATCGTATTTGACCGTCCGGAATACGAAGAAGCATTTCGGGAAGCGGTTTTAGACGAGGCCGTGTATTCAAGCGTTATAGAAGGCGCGTTCACCACCAAGAAGGAAGCGCGGGAGTTTATCCATGAAGGGCGCTCACCGAAGAATAAATCCGAACAGATGGTGAAGAACAATTTCGAGGCGCTCACCTATGTTCTTGAACACATTGATGAGTCGATCACCGAGCAAACGATATTTGACATATATGCGCTTGTGACAAAGGACACGCTTGAAGCTGACGTGCCGACAAATGCTTACCGCAGCGAAAGCGTATTCGTGCAGTCAAGCCGTGGCGAAATCGTTCATACTGCGCCCGAAGCCGAAAAGGTTTCCGGCATGATGGCGTCGCTGCTTGAATTCATAACCAACAACGAATTGTCGCCGCTCATCAAAGCCTGTATCGCGCATTTCTACTTCGTCTATGTCCACCCCTTCATAGACGGGAACGGAAGAACTGCGCGGGCGCTTTCCTTTATGATGCTGTTGCAGGCGGGCTATGATTTTTTTCGCTATTTCTCCATATCCGGTGTGATCGCGGAGGAGCGCGCCAAGTATTATAAGGCCATCAAGGATGTTGAGGACGACGACTTTGACATGACCTATTTCATCGACTATTACACGGGGATGCTCGCCCGTGCGGTAAAAGCCATGGAGGAACGGCTCGTTGACAAGGTCGTGATGGAGCAGACGCTTGATAAGCTGAAAGCAGCCGGCATGAACACTCGTGTCATAGAGGGCGCGAAGTGGATTCTCACAAGCCCCAATCAATCCATTACCATAAAGGCATGGCAAAAGAAATTCGGCGTGGTGCTGGAAACGGCGCGGCAAGACCTCTTTAAGCTGGAGGACGCCGGAATCGTGCACCGCAAGCTGGTAAAACGGCAGTATGTGTTTGAAGTGAAAAAGTAGATAGTAAAGCCCTAATTAGCTCTATTAGCTGATAAGTGCAAATCATCAATGGCTTGAATGGCGACGATAACTTAAGTTGCCATTCATGCTGTTTGTACAATGCGCCGCTATTGCCCTTTTATGACATTTTCCATTTGATTGACGCTCAGGTAGTAGTATAATAAATATATTAGCTTGCACAGTCAAGCAGGACATCAGCAATGCGGATTTCGTCGGTAAAGTATGGTAATCATCGGTAAAGCTTTTTGTTTACTAGAGGAGGATGTTGAAAGAGAACCAGCTACCAAGCTGCGGTAGGCTGAAGTGACCGGAGAGGTAAGAGGGCGAGGTGCTGAGTATAGCAATCATGGGAAGTTAGTAGTGACAAGTAAATAGTCACTACATAGCGGGAATTATCCTTTGCAGCATATGGGGTGTTTGGATGAATCAAATAAGCAAATGTCTGGACCAGCAAAAAATAAAAGCCATCTGTGATATTGTGGCTCACACATCTCAAGGATTGACAAAAAGCCAATTGACCACGCTATTAGGTCAATGTAGAATTTGTGTTGTTGATGATGGATCTTCCCATAGTCAATTGGGATATACCATAGGTTTAAACAAAAGAGAATGGCTTTATAATTGCTTGGTAACAGAGATAAATAAGAGCCATTCATTTTGTAAAATTATTTCATTCTTGCAGGCTGCGTTGAATCCCGCTTTATATACAAGCAATGATAGCAGGCAAAAATATAGATACCTGGTCGAGGAAACGAACAAAGTCCTTCTCTTTGCTGGGTTATCGATTGACCAAAGCGGAGAATTGGTGGAGGTTTCGCAAGCGCAAACACTTACTGAAGTTGACTGGCGAGTCAACCACTTGAAAAAAGCTCTATATGATCGTGCCATACATTCCGAGGTGCAGAAATACTGTGTTGAAGACTATTTGAGAGCGGATTATTATGATGCCGTGTTTGAGGCAACAAAAGGATTAGCTGAGCGTGTCCGGCAGATTTCTGGCTTGACCACAGATGGGGGGACACTTTTTCAAACTGCGTTTTCCAAGAACGATCCCTATATTTTCTTTAACGCAATGAAAACAGATAGCGAGCGCAGCGAATATACAGGCTTGAAGGAACTGCTTGAGGCAATATTCCACTTGGTCAGAAACCCAGCAGCGCATACTCCCAAAGTCAATTGGAAAACCGATGAAACGAAGGCACTTGATATACTTACATTAATATCGTTTGCGCATAAGTATTTAGATGAGTGCCACCGTATACCAGGAAAATAACGAGAGGATTCTTAGTATGGATAGACCTCAATATATAAGTTGGATTGTTCGAGAGGACGGGGTGGTTTTCGAAGACCAGCAGCCGTTGAACTGTTACAGGCTATCCTATACCATAGATAATGCTATCCTCGATGACTGGGCGCTTCACATTAGAAGGCATTATGTTCCAGATGATGAATTGGAAGAAGATGCTGCGTTGAACAAGTTGACAATCGAGGAATACTTGCGCCAATATGTTATCCCACAAAAAGGGGAACCATTTGGACCAACAGCACGGTCAAATGATATTAGTGAAATTCTGTTTGCGGATTTATTTGAATTTATTCTGAACTATGAAGTTCCCCGGTGTAAGCAGCACAACCGCTCTGGCAAAAACGAATCTGAGCATGGTACAGATATAATTGCATACAAGTTCTTTACTCAAGGAAAAGTCCCAAATAAGAACGATGAACTTGTGGCAGTAGAGGTAAAAGCGATTCTTTCTTCAAATGAGGCCGGTAAAGTAATTAAAGATGCAGTTACCGATTCAAAAAAAGACGAGGATCGAGTTTCTCACACTTTGAATTACTACCGAAAAAAGCTCCGCTTTATGGGGAAGTCAACAGAAGCAGCGGATGTAGCAAGGTTTCAACAAAAAACCGAATACCCTTATAGAACATCCTTTGTAGGGGCTGCCATTTCAAGCTTGTCAGCTGTCGAAAAGAAAGTCATTGTCGGTATTAAGGGAGCAGATTTGGAACTGAAAACAGATCAGTCCGTTTTTTACGTCCACGGAGCAGATTTGATGTCCCTGACACATCAAGTATTCGAGAGGTGTATTAAATGATTTTCTCAAATACTTCAAATTATATGCTCAAATACCAAAAGGCCAAAGCAAAACTTGTAGAGTATGACATTCCGCAAAAGGATTATCCTAAGTTTCCATTAAATTCGAACGAACTATCCTATCCTGTTGTTTACATACTTTCTCGATATGCCGAAAGTGTCATTGAAAACAACGTAGCTGACATGGAAGAATTTTCACCGCATTTAGTGGCTGCTTCACAATACTTTGATGCGGCTGTAGGGGCCAATGATCGTGCAGAATATGATGTTGATTTTTTGCTGTCTGGAGCCGCGTCCTATTTCCTCTCTGATGACTTTGGAAGCGCAAAAGTTTTATGTTCTGAGTTTTTTGCGCGAATAAATCCGGAAACCAACGGGCCTCAAAAAATCATGGGTAACTTTCTTGGGTATCTTCTACTGAATCGAGACTTTCATATAAGTGAAGAAACTCCTGATGGAAAAAAAGTCTGCCGTTTATTGCTGACTTATTACAACACCGGAGAAGGGGCGGAGGAAATACAGAGTCTATTATCGGAGTATAGAAAAGTGATTTATGAAAAGGATGCTCCGATGGAAATATACTATGTCGATATATTGTGCGCCATTGTCATGGTGGCTTTGTCTAGGTCATCGTGGAGCCTTCTACCCAGGTATTCTGAGTTAGATCAGTCCCTGTGGTCAGACTACCTTAAAAGTCCAAAGGCTCCAAGAATGCTGTGGCCTGCACAACAGCTTATTGGCGAAAAGGGGGGGGTTAAGGGGTCAGAGTGCGATAGTACAGTTACCAACCGGAGTAGGAAAAACTAAAAGTATTGAGCTGATTATTCGTTCGTCTTTTGCCTCAGACAGAGCGACTACAGCAATAATAGTTGCTCCGCTCCGTGCTCTGTGCAATGAAATAGCAAATGATATGATTTCGGCATTTGGGGATGAGGTTTTAGTCAACCAGTTCTCTGATATTCTCGAGGAAGACTTTTCTCTTGATTTATTCTTGTACCTCAAATCGAAAATACTGATTAGCACCCCTGAGAAACTCAGTTATATCATTCATCACCAAGCTGATTTCCTGGATGGAATTGGTCTCTACATATTTGATGAAGGCCACATGTTTGATGACGGAAGTCGAGGGGCCATTTACGAATTATTGATCTCCGAAATCAAGGACCACATCTCGTGGGAAGAACAAATCATTCTTCTTTCCGCGGTACTTTCTAATGCCGAGCAGATTCAGAAATGGCTCTTGGGTGAAACAGGTGTTTTAGCCTCAGATCCTAAAATCAAAGCAACACCCAAAACGATTGGGTTTGCCTCGCAAACCAAAGATATCCACTATTATTCTGATGATTCAGCACAGGAAGATTATTATGTCCCCCGCAGTATAGAGGTTATTGCATTACAAAAGCGTCCCCGCGAGAAAAAGCAACGCTATTTTCCGGAGCTAACAGACGCCAAAGACATTGCGATATATTACGCAAATAAGCTATGCAAAAATGGTGGAGCCGCCATTTTTGCTAATCGAATCAGTACCGTGCTGACCGTAATCAACAGAATTATTGAATTGAGGAATCGGGGATACGATCTCGCTGAGATTAAAGGAAACAGCGATGGCGAGGAAATGAATCGACTAGCACAATTGATGTCCGCATATTATGGGGAACAGCATCCTTATGCGATTGCTTGCCATTTAGGAGTTGCCCCGCATTATTCCAACTTGCCTAATGGACTGCGCCTCGCTGTAGAGCATGCCTGTAGAAACAAAGCTCTGCGTCTGGTTATCTGTACATCTACTCTTGCACAAGGGGTAAACATTCCGATAAAGTATCTTTTTATGACCAGTTTTATGGTTGCGAGAAATAGCATGCAGATCCGCAGTTTTCAGAATTTGATGGGACGAACTGCACGCTCTGGAATGTACACTGAAGGAAGTGTTATTGTTACAGATCCGTGGTTGTTTGACAATAGAAATAACCGGAGCAATGGTGGCAACTTGAGATGGAAAGACTGTACAAAAATGTTCGATAGCAGCGCTTCGGAACCATGTGGAAGTTCTATTCTGTCATTAGTTCAAGATATTGTTATTGACTACCAAGCGGGATTTATTGGTTCAGAAGTCGCAAAGTTTATTATTGAAAACTACGGTAAAAATGATTGCTTCAATCAGCTTATATCAGAGCTTTCTTCAGCACTTCTTGAAAGGTATCCGAGCAAGACCAACAATAATATTGCAGAATCAGTTAGTTTTCGGAAGCGTACCATGGAAGCTATCGAAAATCATCTGTGTTTCGTTTTTTCAAACGACGAAAATACAGATAGTCAAGCAATAGCATCTGAGATTTGCAAAGAGACGTTGGCATATTTTATGGCCAATGATGATGAAAAAGCCTTGTTAGAAAGAATCTTTGATATCATCGCATTGAAGATAAGTGAGTTTGACCATTCTCAGCTTAAGAATTATGCCAGAACTATGATTGGTATTGACCTTTCGTTACAGATTGAAAAATGGATAGCCGAAAACCACCTTACCCAGCAGAATTATACGAATGAACAACTGGTTAAGATGCTCATATCCTTTTTCCTGGAAACCCATACACTCAAGAAAGAAATAGGCTGCTTTGCGGATATTTGCCAAATGTGGCTTGATGGCTGTTCATTTGTTGAAATGCATGAGTGTACATCCTTGCCGATAGCGGATCTTGAAGATATCTGCAGTAAGTCCATTTCTTACGAATTGAGTTTCTTTGTGGGTAGCATCGTTGATATCATCGAGATTAATGATGAAGACATAGTAAATCCATTGCCAAACTTGCTCCTCCTGCAAAGGAGAATGAAATACGGAGTCAAAACTGAGACCGCTGTTTCAATATGCGAGAAAGTCTTTAATGACCGATTTCTTGCAAACTTATTGGCAGAGGAAATAGGCTATGATGCAATCGAGGCTAATAACATCGTAGGAGCTTTGAAATCACATAAAGATGATATCTTGATACTTCTGTCGGACTATCCGTCATTCTTTTCTGCGCGAATCAAATGGGTGTGTAAAGATTAACATCCTTCTGAGCAATATGACACTATAACAAGTCAATTTCCCATTATGTTTATTATGCCACTCAAGGCGCTTCACCTGAAGCGCCTTTTTATATACCCGAAAATCAAAGAAAAGGAGCTGATAAAGCATGAGCCAGCAAGGAGAAGCGGCAGAACAAATCGTCAATATGGCAACTAACGTGACCGTCAAAGGCGTGGAATGTGCGACCAATCTTGCAGGAAAGGGCGCTCTATACCTTGCCACCTTCCTTATCGCCGTCTTGAAAGATCAAAAGCGCACCAAAGGCAAGGCGCGCATGAAGGCTTTTAACGGCAAGCCCACCAAAGTATTTGTCATCAAAAACAAGGACATGAAAATCTTTGCCGAGGAAGCCAAGAAATACGGCGTTCTCTATGCTGCCGTGGTGAACAAAAAGCAGCCAGATGGTCTGGTGGACGTGGTGGTAAACGCCAACGACGCTGCGCGGGTAAACCGAATTGCGGACAGGTTTGCGCTTTCTACCGTGGATGTAGAGAAGATTCGCGCCGACATCGAGAAATCCCGCGAAGCCAAAGCGAAGCAGAGCGCCGCAAAGGAGCGCACTACGCCGCCCGCCGAAAAGGAGGCGCATACTGTGGACGATAAAACGCTCGATGATATTCTCGGGAAACCCGCCCCGCAGAAAACGGAGCATAAGCCACCTGCCGACATTACGGAAAAGGTGGCAAACCCTACGAAGGCGAGGACGGAAAAATCGAATCCGTCCGCGCCTTTCTCAAACAGCAAAGAGCGTTTCGACGCGGAGAGTTTTGAGCCGGAGCGCACCCGACCCTCCGTGCGGCAGCAGATTCAAGAAATCAAAGCGGAGCGGCAGACCGAGAAGCAGAAGCAGCCCGCCCGTGATAAAACGCGGCAGACCACGCACAAGCAGCCGCAGAAAAACAAATATAGAGAAAAAGGAAGGTAAATGTAATGGAGAACTTCGACAGTCTGTTTTCAAATCAGCAGCAGTGCAGCGAGCAACCCTTTGATAAAAAACAATGGGCGCAGCAGAAGCAGGAAAAGCGGCAGGAGCTTTACGACACGATTGACGAAATGGCGGACAGGACGCTTTCAGAGCCGGAAATGCTTGCCGCATATATCAAAACGCAGGCGAGGCTTGGCATGACGAGCGTGGCAAACACCTTGCTTATCGCGGCGCAGAGGCCTGAGGCAAGCTATGTGATGAGCTATGACGATTGGACGCAAAAGGGGCGTTCAGTCAAGCGAGGCGAAAACGGCTTTTTCATTCTCGAAGCCAACGGCGAGTACACCCGCGAGGACGGCTCTCTTGCGACCTCGTATGACGCAAAGTGCGTGTTCGACATATCGCAGACTCACGGCAAGCCCATACAGCAAAGAGCCACGCTTTCCATGCCGCTTCGCTCCAAGCTCAAAGCCCTTATGACCGATGCACCCGTTCCCATCAAGCCGTCTGAAAACGTGACCGAGAGCGTCGGCGCACTGTATTCGCAGGAGGACAACACCATATATGTTGCCCGGACGAGCGATTGGAACAAGCTGTTCTTTATGGTGGCGCGGGAGCTTGCTCGCGAAGAGCAGGGCGATAACACCTTTATCTGCGATTGTACCGCCAATATCGTATGTGAACGCTTCGGTGTTCCCTCTGTGCCGTGCGATCAAATCCCCGACGAACTTTCCGCGCTCGATGTACGGGAGAAGCGCAGCGTACTCGGCATCGTACGCGAAGCCGCCTGGGATATAAACGAGCGCGTAGACCGCAATCTGTATACCGAGCGTCAGCAAACGCGCAATCAGCCGGAAAGGTAGGTCGTTATGGAAGAAAAACGTGTGATAGAAGTGGACGATTACCAGCATGGGCTTATCATCAATTCCTTGAATGATAAGCGCAACGAGCTTGTGGAACTGGGGCGCGACACCGAGTTTGTAGATGAAACGCTCATAGAGGTGATGGACGCGCCAACAAAGAATCAGCGCAAAAAATATAGAGAAATGGAGAGATAACGCTATGATCTATTGCATTGAATCGCTTGGGAAAGCGACAAAAGACACGGAGAGTTCGGACGATGAAGAATCCGAATGAGGATAAGCGCACGGGCATTATATTCATGTGGTTGGGTGTGATACCAGTGGTGTGGACGGCCTTGATGGTCGCCCCTTTCTTGTCTGAGGGGCTTGCCGGCATTGTGGAGGGTTTTACGTCCGGCATGCGCAATCCCGTGAAGGTAACATGGTGCGCCGATTCTCTTAAAGCTATCTGTATCTTCCTCGTTATCTACGGAATGAGCCTCGGCGTGTATTATTCTACCCACCGCAACTACCGAAAAGGCGAGGAACACGGCAGCGCCAAATGGGGTAATGCAAGGCAAATACGCAAGAAGTATGCCGAAAAGGTCAGCGGCCAGAATCTTATCCTCACTCAAAATGTGCGCATCGGCCTGGATGGCAGAAAGCACCGGCGCAATCTGAATGTTCTCGTGGTAGGCGGAAGCGGCGCGGGCAAGACCCGCTTTTACGCGAAGCCGAATGTTATGCAGGCGAACACCTCGTATGTGGTTTTAGATCCGAAGGGAGAAATCCTGCGCGACACGGGCTACCTGCTCGAACAGCAGGGATATGACATTAAGGTGCTTGACCTGATCGACACTTCGCGCAGTCACGGCTTTAATCCCTTTGTGTATTTGCGGGACGATAAGGACGTGCTGCGCCTGGTCAGCAACCTCATCCGCAATACCACGCCCAAAGGTGCGCAGAGCAACGACCCTTTCTGGGAACGTGCAGAAACGGCGCTGCTTGAGGCGCTTATTCTCTACCTTGTGAACGAAGCGCCGCCGGAGGAACAGAACTTTCCCATGGTCATGGAGATGATCAACGCCGCAGAAGTAAAGGAAGAAGATGAAGAATACGCTTCCGTGCTCGATGAACTGTTTGAGCGGCTTGCCATGCGTGACCCCGAACACCTTGCCGTCAAACAATACCATATTTTCAAATTGGCGGCAGGCAAGACCGCAAAATCCATTCTTATTTCCCTTGGTGTCCGGTTGGAAAAGTTCAATCTTCCACAGATCGCTGCGGTGATGAACCATGATGAGCTTGATATTCCATCACTCGGAGAGCGAAAGACGGCGCTGTTCGCCATTATTCCCGACAACGACAGCAGCCTGAACTTCATCATCGGCATGATGTATTCTTCCGTTTTTCAGGAGCTTTACTATATTGCCGATCATGTGCATGGGGGCAGGCTTCCCACGCACGTTCATTGTGTGATGGATGAATTTGCCAACGTCGCCCTGCCCGATGAATTTGATAAGCTGCTTGCCACCATGCGTTCAAGGGAAATATCCGTCAGCATCATCATACAGAACATCGCGCAGCTGAAAGCATTGTTTGAGAAACAATGGGAGTCTATCATCGGCAATTGCGATGAGTTTCTCTACCTTGGAGGCAATGAAACAGGAACCCATAAGCTGATTTCCGAATCCTATCTGGGCAAGGCGACAATCGACACCAACACCTATGGCAAAAGCTCCGGCAGGAGCGGAAATTATTCTACCAACTACCAGATTTCCGGGCGCGAACTATATACCGCCGATGAAATACGGATGCTCAACAACAAGTACGCGCTGCTGTTCATTCGTGGAGAGCATCCCATTCAGGATGAAAAGTTCGATATCCTGCACCATCCCAACATCAAACTGACTGCGGCCGGCGGTATGCCGCCCTATATGCATGGACAAGCGCCCAAAGCACTTGATCTTTCCGATGTGCTTCTCTCCGGCGAATATGCCGATTATGAGGTGCTGTCTGAGGATGAGATATACCAACTCTATCAAAAAGAATCGGAGGAATAGGAAAATGTCTAAGAAAATGAAACGAATCTTTATTGCGTTCTGCACCATCGCGTTGGTGTTTGCCACTGCTACGACTGCGTTTGCCACTGACGATCCGCTGCAAGTGGTGAACAATCTATCCGAGTTCATCTTCGGCCTGATTCGTGCCATCGGCATGATTCTGCTGGCATTCGGTATAGTGCAGGTGGGCTTGTCACTAAAAAGCCATGACCCCAGCCAGCGCGCCAACGGATTTCTTACGCTTGCAGGCGGTATCATCATCACCTTCGCAAAGGAAATATTGGGGCTGATCACGGGCTAAATGTGTATTGTAAAATTATACTTTAAATGGTATATTGTAGATGCGGGGACTGCTTTTACCGTGTGCAGGGAAGTTCGCTACCGACCGTTCAAGTGAAAGCAGAAGGAGGAACCGCATATGGTTATAGTATCGATGGACCTAGAAAGCATTTATAAGATTGCTACAATTGTGTTAGCAATATTAATGATTCTTGACCAAACGAGAAATAAGCCATAATGCGGGTCGCTGTCCCCGTACGGGAGGTGTTAATACACCTCCCGTTTTTTGTCAATGGAGGTGAGAAATCATGAACAGCGGCAACTGGATTATCGATAACATCATGAACGCGCTTAACGTGTGGAACGCCAAGCTGCAGGAAATATGGCTGCTTATCACCCAATCCCCCGAGAGCTTCAAGGGCGGCGGGATATGGAGCGTGGTGGTCAGTATCAACGGCGCGTTGAAGGCCATAGGCTTCGCGCTTCTGGTGCTGTTTTTCGTGGTGGGCGTCATGAAGACCTGCGGTTCGTTTGCGGAAATCAAAAGACCCGAGCACGCGGCGAAGCTTTTTATCCGCTTTGTACTTGCAAAAGCGGTGGTCGGATACGGCTTGGATTTGATGATAGCCTTGTTCCGCATAGTACAGGGCGTTATATCCACTACCATGAGCACGGCAGGGCTAACGGCGCAGGCGGCAGTTACAATGCCTGAAGAAATGGTAGCAGCGATCCAAGCCCTTACGTTTTGGCAGTCCATCCCCGCCTGGGCCGTGAGCTTGATCGGCAGTCTGATTATTATTGTACTGTCCTTTGTTATGATCATGAGCGTATACGGGCGTTTTTTCAAGCTCTATCTTTACACGGCGATTGCGCCTATTCCCTTATCCGCCTTTGCCGGAGAACCCTCCGCGAACATCGGCAAGAGCTTCCTGAAATCGTATGCCGCGGTATGTCTGGAGGGAGCCATCATCGTGCTGGGGTGTATCATTTTCAGCGTGTTTGCCTCAAGTCAGCCGGTGGTGGACGCAAGCGCAAGCCCCGTCACGATGGTGTGGGCGTATATGGGTGAGCTGATTTTCAACCTGCTCGTGCTGACGGGCGCGGTAAAGATGGCTGACAGGGTGGTGAGAGAGATGTTCGGACTGTAGGTAATCTTTGATGATTGACTCAGGTTATGATAAAATAAATAATAATAATAACCTTTGTGTAGAGGTCTCTATGAGTTGGATTATACCAAACTTAAATTGGATTGTACCCGCAGCTTTAAACGTAGTTTTCTTTGCTTTAGGTTACTTGCTTAAAAGCCGAAAAGAAGCTAAAACCAGCAGAGTTAAGGAAATTGACAGGCTAAAAGCTGAGAATAGCAGCTTAAAGACGGAATTGGAAAAACTAAAGGACAATGAAGCGTTCAAGCAATCGCTAACTTATGTTGACACGGGTTTTTATTTCAAGGAAAGCGGTGATGGTACAGCAAACGAATACTACTGTGCAAAATGCCTTGATAGTGATTCTAAAAGAATCCATATCAACATACAGGAGGATGGTGACTACATTTGCCCTGTTTGTAAAAACACCGGGCTGTTCAACGAAAAAATGCGAGATGATTACTTCGATAAGTATAGTAAAAAGATGAGCAGTGATTATGATTGGCAGGTGCAGAACTTTCTAACATACGATGGAAAATAGCGGACATAAACACATCAAGGCATCCGGGAGATCGGGTGCTTTTTTTATTTGGAGGCAGCTATGGAAATACGAATCAACAAAGAAATCAGAAACTACACCGAAAGTATGTTTTTTGGGCTGAACGCAAGGCAATTTATCTTCTCGCTGTTGGCGATTGGCGTCGCGGTGGGCATCTACTTCGGTCTACAAAATCACCTCTGCACGGAAACCGTGTTCTGGCTGTGTATCCTGGGCGCAGCGCCCTTTGCTGCCCTGGGCTTTCTCCGCTATAACGGTATGCCCGCAGAGAAGTGCATCGCGGCGTTTGTGCGCTCCGAGCTTCTCATGCCGAAGCGCCTCACGTTCTATCCCATCAATCTCTACTATGAAATACTGCAACCCACAATTCGAAAGCATGAGAAGGAGGTAAAGAAGAACCATGATTAAAACCCTGCAAAACGTACTCCGGCAGGACAAGGAACGCTTTATCGTCCCAAAGGGCGTACAGGACGTTATCCCCATCAGCCGGATTTGGAGTGACGGCATCTTTAAGGCCGGCAACGCATACACCAAGACCTTCAGGTTTTCAGACATCAACTATGCCATGCTCTCAAAGGAGGATACACAGACGTTGTTCCTCAAATACTGCGACCTCATCAATTCCTTTGAGTGCGGCTCGACCTACAAGCTCACCATAGCCCTCTCCCGCTACAATCAAAAGGCGCTTCGGGAATCGATACTCATGCCCATGCGCGGCGACGATATGGATGTGTTCCGCAAGGAATCCAACACGCGATTCATGGACGAGGCGATGGACGCGGGCAACTTCCAACACCTTCGGTATCTCACGGTGAGCGTCCATAAGGACGGCATCAAGGAAGCCCGCACCTATTTCAACCGTGTGGGCAGTGAGATCTCCGCCTACCTTGCGCGGGTCGGCTCCCGCTGCGAGGAACTGGACGCTTCGGAGCGGCTGGAGCTGATCCATAACTTCTTCCGCCCCGAGGAGGAAAGCTCGTTCCGCTTTGACGCTGCGGATATGGCGAAAAAGGGGCATGACTTCAAGGACTATATCTGCCCCGACACATTTGAAACGGAGCGCGATCATTTCCGTATGGGCGACAGGTACGGGCGCGTGGTGTTCCTGCGGGACTATGCCAACTACATCAAGGACGATATGATAACCGAGCTTTGCGACATCGGCGCAAGCATGATGCTTTCCCTCGACATTATCCCTATCCCCACCGATGAAGCGGTGCGGGAGGTGGAAAACCGTTTGTTGGGCGTGGAAACGAACATCGCAAACTGGCAACGGCGGCAGAATCAGAACAACAACTTTTCGGCGGTCATCCCCTTTGATATGGAGGTACAGCGCCGCGAGAGCAAGGACTTTCTCAACGACCTCTCTAACCGCGACCAGCGCATGATGTTCGCCGTGTTGACCGCTGTTGTCACAGCGGACACGAAGGAGCAGCTTGACAGCTATACCGACGCGCTGTTTACCATCGGCAGAAAGCGGCTGTGCCAGTTCGCCACCCTCAAATACCAACAGCTTGACGGGCTGAACACCGTCTTGCCGTATGGCGTCCGCAGGATAGACGCGCTCCGCACCCTCACCACCGAGAGCGCCGCCGTGTTCATGCCCTTCCGTGTGCAGGAGGTATTCGACAAAAGCGGTATCTACTGCGGCAAAAACGCCATCAGCGGGAACATGATCGTTGTCAACAAATCCAATCTCATGAACGGCTCGTCCCTGCGCTTTGGTATCCCCGGCTCGGGCAAATCCTTTGGCTGCAAGGACGAAATGGAGCAGATTGCGCTGAACACGGGCGACGATATTCTTGTATGCGATCCCGAGCGCGAGTACGGCTTTTTGCGCGACTTCGGCGGCGAGATCATCCGCATCGCGGCGGGCAGCGACGACCACATCAACGCGATGGATATGGTGGAGGGTTATTCCGACACCAAGAATCCCATCGCGCAGAAATCGCAGTTCATTATGTCGCTGCTTGAGCAGCTCGACCAGTCGCGGGAGCTTTCCTCCATCGACAAGAGCATCATTGACCGCTGCACGGGCGACCTTTACAAGAATTACAGGCAGGGCGGGCCGCTTCCGACGCTCCCCGCGCTGCGTGAGCTTCTCTTGGCGCAGCCCGAGCCGGAGGCGCGCGACCTTGCCCTGTCACTCGAATTGTTCACCGAGGGCAGCTTGAACGCCTTTGCCTATCCCACCAACGCCAACACGCAGAGCCGCATCATCGTGTATGACATTCTCGACCTGGGCGAGCAGTTGAAAACAATGGGCTTGCTCGTCATCACGGATGCGATACTAAACCGCGTGACGGAGAATTGGAAAGTGGGCAAACGCACCCATGTGTACCTTGACGAGTTCCATGTGGTCTACGACAACCCGTACAGCAGTATGTTTTTCACCTCTGCGTGGCGCAGGTTTCGCAAGCGCAATGCTTTCCCAACGGGCATTACGCAAAACGTGGAGTATCTCTTGGATAATGCGTCGGCGCGTTCTTTGCTCTCGAACTCGGAGTTCGTAGTGATGCACAATCAAGCCGCAAGCGACAGGGAGAAGCTCGCCGCGCTGTTCAACATCTCCGAGCAGCAGATGAACTACATCACCAACGCCGAGGCGGGACACGGCTTAATGAAGATCGGCAACGCGCTTGTGCCTTTCGTCAACAAGTTCTCGAAGAACACCGAGCTATATCGCAGAATGACGACGAAGCCCGGGGAAACGGAGTTGTGGGGGTAGGAAATACAGATGCAGCGGTCGATATTTGTATATTGACCGCTGCAATAATGTTCGCTTATATGATATAATTAATTATATCTATCGTTGCTCCATCTATTAAATAGCGAAGTGAGGTATGCACACATGATAGCAAAAGGGACATTGACAGGCATGGGACTTTTTTCGTTAGAAATACTTCATGTAATCTCCATGGGAAAAAAGGAGCTTATTTCTGAAATCGAAAAGCATTTTGAAGAAGGAAATGTTGTTGAGTATCTTGATGAAAAATATGCGGAAGATTTTTATGTAAAGTTCGATAATTCAACATACGATAATCAAGCCCTCAACAAGTATTTCAGCAATTATGCTGGTTACATCGACGGAAATGAGCGCCGAAAATATGGGATTATGAATGATGATGATGGCTTGCTCTTAATCTTAGCCCTTATCACTGATAAGCTTGAAATAGAATGCCGAAAATGGACAGTTGAAGAATAACTTATTTTCCATAATGTAAAGGCAACCGCAATTATGCGGTTGCCTTTATTAATGCCAGAAAGGGGCAGTAATTATGATATGAGAGACATCAAAACCAAACAGACCGACAACGCGCCCCGCGTTATGACCGACGCCGCCCGAGCGCCAAAGGAGCTTGCGCGGCGTTCTCTTTTATCCGCAAAGGAACAGGCGAAGGAGGCCGCGGAGCAACAGCAGACGCAGAGCGAGCAGCCCGAGCAGTACGCCGAGGAACGTGTGGAGCGCACCGCCGATGATGCAGTCCACCGTGCGGGGGATGAAGCGGTGCATCGAGGGAAGCAGCTTGCCCGAAAAGCAAGCGACCTGCGAAAACAGCATAAAGAGGCACATCGAGGAACGGAGCAAAACCGTTCCCGCCCCAGGGCGCCCTCTCTTTCGCCAGAGGCGAAATTCACCTCGTCTTTTTCTTCCCCGGAGAGCAGCGCCGCCCATCAAGGGCGGGAGCGCATAAAGCGTAGCTTCCAGTCCTCCCGCAGAGCGCGGCAGGCTTCACAGCAGACCGCCAAGCAGGGCGCGAAAGCTACCAAGACGGTGGCGAAAGGAACGGTCAAGACCGCGCAGCGCACCGTAAAAACGGCGCAGCATACCGTCAAAACCGCTGAAAAGGCGGTCAAGACGACCCAACAGGCGGCAAAGGCAGCGCAGAAAACCGCGCAGGCAGCGGCAAGAGCGGCGCAGATGGCGGCGAAAGCGGCGCGGGCAGCAGCAAAAGCGGCTGTTGCGGCTGCAAAGGCGGCGGCAAAAGCCATTGCCGCTATTGTCAAGGCTATCATCGCGGCGGTCAAGGCGCTCATAGCCGCTATCGCGGCAGGAGGCTGGGTAGCCGTCGTTATCAGCATCGTGGTGGTGCTTGTGGTCGGCCTGCTTGCTGTGTTCGGCGTGTTTTCCTCCAACGAATCGGCAGATGGCGGCAAGCCCATGACCGAAGCCATCGAGGGCATCAACGCCGAGTTTAAGACCGCCATGCAGACGAAAATCTCCGAACTGTCCGTGCAGACGGAGGCTGATGTTGTAGAGGTCATCTATGAGGGCGATATGGAGAGCGCGGAAAGCCCTGTGCCGAATTGGGCTGACGTGATAGGCGTGTATTCGGCGCGAGTGGGTATGGACGAACAAAACCCCGCTGACGTTACCGTGGTGACGCCCGAGAACATAGAAAAGCTGCGCGAGATATTCCTTGATATGAACAGCGTTTCCTACCGCACGGAAACGGAAACCGAAACCATCACCGTCACTGATGAATACGGCGCAATCGTCCTCGATGAAAATGGCGACCCCATGACCGAAAGCAAGACCACCCTGTATATCTACGTCAATGTGTCGAGCATGGACTACCGCGACGGCGCAGATATGTACCGCTTCAATGCAGACCAAAACGAAATGCTCACCGAGCTTATGCGCCCGGACTATTATCCGCTCTTTGCGGAGCTATTGGGCGACGCCGTGGGCGACGGCGGCGAATACGGCTTTGGCTTGGACATCAATCCCGACCTCCCGCCGAATGAACTTGGCGCGCAGATCGTGCAGGCTGCAAAGCGGTACATCGGGCGCAGCTATTCGAGCATGGATTGCTCCGGCTTGGTGCGCGCCGCATACCGCGATTGCGGACTGTCCTCCATGAACGGGCTGACCTCGACGGGCATGGCGCAGGAATGCCGCGACATTGGCGTATTGTTTACCGACCCATCGCGGCTTCAAGCGGGCGACCTTATCTTCTTTGCCCGTAAAGACGCTTCCCGTGGTGCGGGCTACTGTACCGACCACAGACGTTGCGGCTCGGGACGCTGCAAAAGGTGGATGCAAATACATCATGTTGCCATCTACATCAACGGCGAGTTCTTGATCGACAGCACGGGCGGCAGCAACAGCGTACAGATTCGCAAGCATTGGGGCAAAAACGGCTCTGAATGGGAATGGGTATGCTTCGGCAGACCGACCACATAACGACGAAAGGAACATGAAAATGAAAAAGCAGACCATCATTCCCCCTTCGGGGACAACTGATGTTCCCAAAGGGAACAAATCAAGGACGCGGGCGGCGGTACTCGCCGCCCTTTCCGTTACCGCAATCATACTTGGAATTATTGCTTTTGCACCGCAGGAAGAAAGCGCCTTTGTTGAACTTCAGCCTGTGGCGACGCCCGAGATCGTCCGCATAGAGCTTGCGAGTGCGCCTACGCCATCGCCCGTGCCTATCCCTGTGCCAACGCCGGAGGCAACCGAAAGTCCCGCTCCCTCACCAACGGCAACGCCCTCCCCGAAGCGGGCGGGCGAAGGCTTCTTTACGCTTGATATTCTGAACGATACTATTTCCGTTGCCTACGGCGTGGGGGAAAACACGTTGGAGAAAACTCCGGGCTGGCTCACCACCTCGGCGCTCCCCGGCGAGGACGGTATGTGCGTCGTCTATGGCCACCGCAACCGTAACCACCTAAAGGTGCTTGAAAAGGTGGAGCGCGGCGACGCTATCACGGTCACGATGGACGGCGCAGTTTACACCTACACCGTTTCGGACATTACGATATACGAAAGCACCGACGATCTACGGCTTCCTCTCATTGACGGCAGGACGCTTGTATTGGTAACTTGCTATCCTTTTAGATATAGCGGTCTCGCCCCTGGCAAGTGTCTTGTCACCGCAATACAAAACCCATGATGCATAGGGAATTACAAAAAGATTACAGCTTTGAGTACCGCGTATCCTTGTTTGCTTGTCCTGCTATGGTACAATAAAAACATATACCTCTTACGCAGGAGGAAAGCGGATGAAAAACAGGATACTCATTGTGGAGGACGACAAGGGCATTTCCGACGCCGTTGCACTCAATATGCAATTCGTCGGCTACGACTATATGGTATTCGACGACGGCGCAAAGGCGGCGGCGTATCTTGCGGACGACCATGCCTTTGACCTTGCTCTCTTGGACATCATGCTCCCCGGCATAGACGGCTTTGAGCTGTTTTCCTACATGGAGAAATACAATATTCCCGTGATATACATGACCGCAAAGACGGACTCCGCATCGGAAATCAAGGGCCTTATGGACGGCGCGGAGGATTATATAGTAAAGCCCTTCGATATGCTGACGCTGATGGTGCGCATTGAAAAGGTGCTCAGGCGCACCGGCAGGCTGAACACAGTCTACCGTGTCCGGGACATTGAGGTAAACAGCGAGACCCGCATCGTTATGAAAAGCGGCGCGCCCGTAGAATTGCAGCCGATGGAGTTTGACGTATTGCTTTTGCTTTTGAAAAACAAGAACCTCACAGTTTCCCGCGAACAGCTTTTAAGCGAAGTATGGGGCTATGACTATATTGGCGAAAGCCGCGCCGTGGACGTCAAGATTTCCGCGATCCGAAGAAAACTCGATTTAGGTGATGCGATAAAATCCATCCCAAAGCTTGGCTACCGATTGGAGGAACGATAGTATGAAGCTTTGGCAAAAGACCTCCCTCGTCTGCATCGCCGTGCTGCTTTTCATCGTTTCCGCCTGCTCCGCCGTGCTCCTTATCCATTCCAAAAACAGCATACTGGAGCTTACTTACAGCTATGCAAGGGACAAGCAGAAAAGCCTTGCCTCCTCTTTTTCGGAAATGGCGGGCTATTATAGTGCGGAGGGCGATTCGCTGACGGTGGAAACCTCCCTCGTCAACTACTGCTTTTCCCGCTTTGCCGATTCCTCCTCCGTACTTATGCGCGGGGATGAAACGCTCTATTCCGGCGTTTCGGCCAATCCGCGCGCGTTTCTGCCGCTGTCCGAAAACGAATATTCTATGAAGATCGCGGAGCGGGAAATAGACGGGCGCAATGTGCTCATTGTGGGAAGCCTTGTCATGGTGAGAAGCGCATCCTACGCCGTATATGTGGTAGAGGATATTTCCACAACTTACAACAGCATTGTAAGCTTAGCGTGGACATTTGCTGCCGTCAGCCTCGCGGGCGTACTTATCGGCGCGGGCTGTATTGCGCTCATCATGCGCCGCAGCACAAGGCCGCTCACCTCCCTTGCAAAAACGGCGCGGCAGATCGCGGGCGGCGATTATTCCATGCGGGCCGATGTGCATACGGGAGACGAAATAGGCGCGCTTGCGGGGGATTTTAACCTGATGGCGGAGGCTGTTGAAGCGCGCATAGCGGAGCTTACGGAAACCGCTGAGCGGCTGCGGCTTTTCATCGGCGGCGTGACCCATGAATTCAAGACGCCGCTTACGGCGCTGCTGCTGCACGCCCGTATGCTGCGCCGGGCCAACATGACGGAGGAAGAAAGGGACAACTCCCTTGCACATATAGAAAGCCAATGCGCTTGGCTGGAGCGGCTGGTGCAGACGCTTTTGAAGCTTATCACCTTGGAACAAGCGATACTGGTAGAAAACGTATCCGTGGCTGCGCTGTTTGAGTGGGTGCGGCAAAGCACCCAACAAGCCCTTGCCGACAAAGGCGTTGCCCTAATCATGCGCTGTGACGCGGACACGCTCCCCATGAACGCCGATCTGATGCAATCGCTGCTTATCAACCTTGTGGACAACGCGGCAAAGGCATACGATGCGGACGCGCAAAATAAAACCGTGACGCTCTCATGCTATGGCAACGTGCTTGAGGTAAAGGACTATGGGCGCGGCATTCCGAAGGAATCAATGGAGCGCATATTCGAGCCGTTCTACATGGTGGACAAATCCCGCAGCAAAAAAGCGGGCGGCAGCGGCCTTGGCCTTGCGCTGGTAAAGCAAATCGCCGATGCCCATGGCGCAAGGCTTGAGGTCGAAAGCACACTTGGGAGCGGAACCGCCGTGCGGATGGTATTCCCAAATTACAAAAAGATTACAAGTTGATGATAGTTTTTGCAGCGGGCTTTCGGCTACGATGGAAGCATCAAAGTGAAAGAGGGTTTTCGCACTATGAAAAAGATGCTTGCAGCAATCCTAATGCTCACCATGGCGTTCAGCCTTTGTATGGGCTGTCAGAAAACGCCCGAGAGTTCCATTGTGGTGGGAAAGAATCAGGAGGCCATGCTGGAAAGGGCGCAAGTAAAAGACCCACAGCCGGAAAGCGAGGGCGTTGGCGTTGATTTTTACGAACGGCTCAACGCCCCGAAAAACTACACCGCCGATATTGTCAGCAAAGGCGGCAATCTTACCGTACATGTTGATGCCGATGTGGAACTGCCAGACTGCGAGATCCCCATCTATCGCTTAAAAGCGGCCGAGTTTACTGCGGAGCAGGTGCAAATATTTGCAGACGCCTTATTTGGGGAAAACGCTCACTACGTTGAAAGCGGAGATGTAAAGACAAAAGCCATTTATCAAAAGGAGATTGAAAAGCTTCGGACTGCTCTCAACGATTGGGATAATGTAGGAGAATACATGTATGACATGGTATATAGCACCAAAGAGGACGCGGGAAAAGCGTTAGCTGTGTTGCTGGCAAAGGCGGATAATGCTCCTGATACCATCCCGAATTGTGAGCCCCGCTTTGAATGGGCAACGCCCAAAGTTTCGACGAATGACGGTCCTGTTGAAACAACAAATACCTATATGAACTTATATGCCATGCCTGATGATGCAACTGTTTCCTGTTTGGCCGTGAATAACAGCCGGGATATTTTCGGCACGGCGGATATGTACTACCGGCGTGACATATCGGCAACGCTTGGTGCGGTTTCGACTAAAAGCACAGAGGTAGCTGGGGTTCTGAGCATTGCGGAAGATAACGCATTTGTAATCGCAAAGGATGCAATAGCACGTATGCAATTATTTGATTTTGAGTGTTCTGCAAAGCAAAAAAACATCTATCGACTGGACCCATCGGGCAAGACCAACAAAGCTGTTTATGATTTTATGTTTACGCGCAACGTTGACGGGGTGATGGAAACTTATACAAACGACGAAGAATCAAGCGCGGATGGTTATTCAAAACCGTGGCAATACGAGAAGGTACATGTTATGGTGGATGATGAAGGCGTATTTTGTGTGCGATACTTAGGCCCGTGTGAGATTGTGGAAAAGGTTATGACAGCCACATCGTTGATACCGTTTGATAAGATCAAGGGCATTTTTGAAAAAATGGTAGTGATTGTAGATAACATTGTTGATGCCGATACAAGGGAAATCACAGGGAAATATGTGATTACTACCGTGCGTCTTGGGTTAATGAGCATCAGGGAAAAAGATTCTGAAACAGGGTTGCTCATTCCCGTTTGGGATTTTCTCGGCTACTCAGAGAGCCAACACGGAAAATCAGTTACTTTACTCGATACAAATGAGCTTGAACCCTTTCTGACGATCAACGCCGTTGACGGAAGTATTATCGAACGAGGTAATGGCTACTAAGCCATAATTCTACCAACTGTATAAGGCGCGGGTTTCAATACCTGAGTCTTTTTGTTAAATGGCAATGGTAACACTTTAGTAACGATATGGTAACGACTTTTCCGGTGACAGCTTTTTATAATTGAACAGCACTATGAAAGAGGTGGAAGAAATGAAACGCATAATTTACTTGCTTTTGACTGCTTCAATATTTATTGGCATGCTTTCCGCCTGCCAGAAAACGCCGGAGAGCCCCATTGTGGTGGGAAAGAATCAGGAGGCCATGCTGGAAAAGGCCACCGATGAACAAAGCGGTACAAAAGTCATGGATTTGCAGTTGCCCAATGGAAACTATACGTATTCGGCAAGCGCTGTAGAAGGAAGGCTCATAATCGAAGCGAATGCGCCTATCGCCATTCCAAAATCGGGGCAAATACCCATGGCGCGCGTTTCGGTATCAGGATTTTCGCAGGAGCAAGTCATGGGCTTTTTCAATTATCTTTTCCCTAACGAGAAGCCTATTTGCCGGGAAGATTCTTCAGCACAAATCATGACGCAGGGGGAATTGCAGGAACAGATTATCTTTTATAAACAGCTTATCGCAGAAGGCTCTTTTGCTGAAAAATCTATCTTTACGTCGGCAGAGGAAGTAGAAGCGAAGATTGAAGAATTGGAAAAGGCATTGAATACAGCGCCCGCTGTAAAGCCGGAGCCGGTCGAAAGGATCTCCGATGGTACAATGTGGAAATCAAAAGTCGGGGAGATAGATGGCAATGAAATCGCTTGGGAAGAAGCGGTTTATAAGCTGTCTTCTCAAACGGGCGATGGAACCGCGTTTAACGTGGTTACCCCTCTGCTTCTTGACGGAAACACTGTGGCGTCGCTTGGCTACTGGCAGTCGGAAGGCCCCGCTTATTCGGAAGAACATGCTATCGTGTATGATGGCTTGGCAATACCGGATGCAGCAAAAGGCAAGCTCACCATCGCATATGATGAGGCAAAGGCGCTTTGTGATGGCTTTTTCGCGGCAGCAGGTATCAACGATATGGTGCTACGGGACACATTTATTATCGATGACAATCGTTTTGACGATACAGTTGGTCCTGTCGCAGATACGAGCAACTATGCGTTCTGCTTCTCTTATGCACACAGCGTGAACGGTACTTCGGTTTATACTGAAACGGGTATGACCGCAATCTATGGCGGAGAAGATCAAAATGCACTGCCGTGGGAATATGAAAAAATCTATTTCTATGTAGACAATATGGGTATACGAAGGCTAAGATGGTCATCTCCTACCATCACAAATGAGATTATCTCCGAAAACGCGGGCGTCATTTCCTTTGAAGATGCCAAGAGCATATTCGAGAAAATGGTATCAATAAACTATGAGCCCATGTTGGATATGACGTATCGCGTTGATGCGTTGGATATGAACATGAGGTTAGACATCAACGCGGTAGAATTGACGCTCGTGCGTATCAAAGAGCAACATATTAGTGGTAGAACGGGCATCTACACGCCGGCATGGATTTTCTATGGGAACTGCATGACACAAACACAACGTCTTGATAAGTCATGGGATACACATTATGATGGCGGTTATCCATATCCCCTCGTAAAGTCGCCAATCCTTGTTATCAACGCCATCGACGGCAGCATAATCGATTTGGCGAGGGGCTACTAAGGAGGCAATTATGAAAAGATATATAGCGATTCTTCTTATCACAGTCATGGCAATTGGCGCTGCCGCCTGCCAGAAAACGCCGGAAAGCCCGATAGTGATAGGCAAAAACTTAGACAGATTACTTGAAAAAGCTCAGGACACGGAAAATATGTCTGAAAAAACCACGCAACCGCGTACCGAAACCTCTGAGTATGAAGCCAATATTTTCATAATGAATCTTGGAATACCGCAAAACCTGAAACTTGAGTCCATTAGTGCAAAAGGCAAACTGCTCGTACATACGGATGCTTCGATAATCCTTCCGCAAGCCGATAAAATGCCCATTGCACGGGTAAAAATGTCCCGCTTGGCAAATGATACGGTAAAGCGCCTTGTTGAAGTATTGTTTGAGGGTGCTAGGCCTATTTCTGACGATCTTAGCTTGTTGCCCCAAAAATACTACGATAATATTATTGAAGACCTTATGACCAATGTAAATAACGATACCTGGTTCAGTGAACGATATTTGGAACAAGCGGAATATGATGCTTCGCTTGCCGATGCCATGCAAAGTCTTGAAAATGCTCCGTCCCAGGCAACGTATGAGCCGCTCCAATACCAGTTTGACAATCCTGCTGAGGATGGCAAATATGTTCACTACTATGCGCTCCGAGATGATGGTAGATTGTCAAGAATCATCGTTTATACAGAGTCCGGTTTTGCGCGATTGGAGTATTATAGAAATCTTGATGACAGTTGTCTTGATATTTTATTAAACCGTGCGATTCCCTCTCCTGATAGCAGCAGCGTGGAATCTCTGCCTTTACATACAACTCAGGCAGAGGCATTAGATATGGCGGAAACTTCCCTACAAAAAATGGGGCTTAATGGCTTTACATGTACTGGAATGAGAAAACATGTAGCAGAAAATATTTGTCCAACCGGCGTTTACGAATTCATGTTTACGAGAGAAATCAATGGTGTAGCAGTTACTTATACCGATGACGGAGGCGGCGACAGGAAAATACGGTATGAGGATGAGCAATTTGCAAAGCCGTGGCTATATGAAAGAATCCGCGTTTTCATAGATGATAATGGAATTGCTATGTTTGAGTATCGTTCACCGCATGAACTGACAGATATAGAGGCAGAGGGCGCAAGGCTACTACCGTTTTCATCAGTCCAAGCAATATTTGAGGAAATGATTGTCATTGTTGATAACGAATATGATATGTCTGACGAAGAATGGACTTGCGAATATTTTATCGACCATGTAACTTTAGGGCTGATGCGGTTAACTGAAAGAAATGTCGGTTCACAAGGTTTACTTGTTCCTGTGTGGGACTTTTTCGGACATTCGGTTGACAGCTATGGCATCCAACGTGGAACAAGCGGTTATACAAGTCTACTTACTATAAATGCGATTGATGGCAGCATCATTGATAGATTCGCAGGATATTGATACTCTGCAAGCGTTGGGAAGGCATGGCGCACTACCCCGCCATGCCTGCTTCCCTATTACCAAAAATCACGGAAAGGAGAGAGCGAACCCATGAAACGAGCCATTTTCGCCGGCCTATCGCAAGCCATATTCAGTCGTGGGTTCATCATCAGCGCAGTCGGAACATCAGAGGTGGCAACACATTCACCTATCTTCGCAATTATGATGATTTTATTATGGGTAAAGGGCTATTGGCAAGTAATCAAAACAGTGCTGAAAATGTCAACATGCAAGAATACTATGATTGGCTAATGCCGAATAAGCCAAATATATCATACGAAGATGCATACAATTTGTCTCAACATTATTTGCAGGCAATGGGTATAGATCTCGAATTGCATTATAGTGAACCATGCACAATTGTACGGCAACAAGTCAAAAAAAGTGTTGGTTGGACATTTACGTTTACAAGGAACTGCTCTGGTTTGCAGGCCCAATTTTTAGATGGTCAGTGGGTATATATAAATCCAGATGCACCTCCAGCGGCTGGGGCCCCTTGGAACCAGGAGGTATGCATTATGGCGTTTGATAAAGACGGCCTATGCAAATTATGGTGGCAAGGAGCAGTAAGTACCTCGGAAAGCAAATCAGTAGAGGTGGAAGAAGTCGAAGATATTAAAAAAAATATACGACAACAACTATATCAAATGTACGGTACACATAAAAATGGTGTTGGAGCCGGATTGAACATAGTAGTCGAGAGAGTCGAATTGGGTATTAGTTTGATTGCAACAAACAATTTAATTCACTATGGTGAATACATTCCAACTTGGTATGTAAGTTACAAGTATAAATGGCGCAGTGATAAAGATATAGATAATCTCTGGTCTGCGGGTCAAATTATGTTCAGTGGAGTTGATGGACGGTATATAGAGCCAAGAGTTTTGGATAGTACAATTCGTTCTTTGAAAGAGCGATGAACCAATGTGGCTACATGCAAGCATATACGCCAATGTTAACAAAGAAATTACATGTAAACGTGCTTTACATGCTGTTAAACGACAAAAGCTATGCTAGAATTAGATATTATATTTTGGAGATTAGATTAATGGCGAACAGAATTATGCTTGTGGAAGACGATTTGGATATATCGGAAGTAATCGCAATGAACATGCAGTATTCGGGTTACGATTGTATTGTAATTGATGACGGAATAAAAGCGGTGGAGTATTTGGCAATAGACCACGCCTTTGATTTGGCCATACTCGATATCATGCTACCCGGGCTCGATGGATTTGCACTTTTGGATTACATGCATCAATATAAAATACCCGTCCTATACCTTACTGCGAAAGCGGATATATTTTCGAAAATCAAAGGGCTTCGTAATGGGGCGGAGGACTACTTGGTAAAACCCTTTGAAATTCTTGAGCTTCTTGTGCGGATTGAAAAAATCTTGGATCGTACTGGAAAGTTGGGGAAGGTGTTACGATATCGAAATATTGTTATCAACGAAGAAACCCATACTGTGATGCTTGATGGTAAAGAAGTGATGTTACAGCCTATAGAATACGACTTGATTGCAGTGCTAATTCGCCATAAAAATTGTGCACTTAGTCGTGAGCGCTTGCTACAAGAAATATGGGGATTTGACGCCTATGGATCTACCCGCACGGTAGATACACATATTTATAGTCTGCGCCGCAAACTGAATTTAGATAATGCAATTATCGCAGTGCCTAAAATTGGCTATAGGCTCAAGGAAGATAGATAATGAGTCTTCGAAAAAAACTTGCGCTAGTTACGACTATCATTGTTTTATTTTTCATTGTGGCCAGCATGATATTGACTATAGGTTTGACAATCCACAGCACTACAAGCTCCATTGTTCTTACAGGCATATCCGATTTCTTTTTATTTCTTGCAGAATATGAAAAACAGTGCGGAAACAGTACCTTGGATCAGAGAGCCAACGTATCTATGTTGCACTATAAGCTCCATCAAATGCAAGGAGCATTCGAATACTCCTTGCAGCAGGAAGATGTCTTTATTTGCAACAACACGGGCGTTAATGGAGTAAAGGTTTTAGACCAAAGCAGAAACAAAAAGGAAAATACGGCAGATTTTTCGCTGCCAATCCGATATGGTTTTGAAAGTGTGGAGGGGCAACATTACTTTATTGTTGCATCGGACATTATGATAGGCCAGGAAACTTATACGCTTTCACTCGTTAGAGATATTACTGAGACCGCAAGACAGATATCACTCCTCACATTAAAGTGTATATTAGCGGGGGCGTTCAGCACCATGCTTGCTGCGATTTTTACATTTGTGCTCACCCGCCATTTATTGGATCCAATTATTCAATTGGAACATGAAGCAAAACAAATTGCATCTGGCAATTATGGAAAGCGTATCGTTTGTAGAAGCAGAGATGAAGTCGCGGCACTCGCAAACCAATTTAATTGTATGGCTGAAGCAATATCCCAGAAAGTGACCGAGTTGAATGATAGCGCAGAGCGTCAACGATTGTTTATTAATAGTCTGTCCCACGAGATAAAGACACCAATTACATCCATCATGGCCAGAGCAGAAACGTTATTGTCACGAGACATATCAGAAAGTGACCGGTTGAGATCCTTAAGAAGAATTCGCGAACAGTGCGTTTGGCTTGAGCGATTGTCTGGCAAATTAGAAACTCTCACCATGTTAGAGGGTAGCTTTAAAATGAAACAGGCTAGTGTACCAGCATTGTTTAAATTTGTGAAGACAGTTGTATCAGACTCGCTTTTAGAAAAGAACATATCGCTCGTATCTGAGTGCAATATCAGCACGCTCCCCATGGATGCTGATTTAATGAGCATCGCTTTATGCAATCTAATAGAAAATGCAAAGCGCGCTAGTGAAAAGAATTCGTGCATTGCACTAACGGCACATGACAATTTCCTTGAGGTCTCAGACAATGGACAGGGAATTCCCCCTAAAGATATTGATCGTGTCACCGAACCGTTTTACATGGTTGATCGATCAAGAAGTAAAAAGAGCGGTGGCATCGGTTTGGGCTTGGCACTTGTCGCTCAAATTGCTCAAGTGCATGGCATCACACTGAAAATTAATAGTACCGTTGGAAAAGGAACTTCCGTCAGGTTGATTTGGAACAATGTTGACAACTAAATAACAGCTCCTTGACAACTTTTTCTTTCATATGTGGGAAAATAGAAAAAAGCTGACGAAGCTGAAAGGAGCGATAACGATGAAAAGAATATTCTCTATTACGCTTTCCCTTATATTGACGCTCACGCTGTCCGCTTGCCAGGCCACGCCGGAATCTGAATACGTCGTGCAAAAGGATACTGAGAGGATGATCGAACAGGCGGTTGCATATGAGCAGGGAACTACAAGCGGCGAACTGGAAATACCGGGTGAACGCTACACTTATGATTTTGTAGATAAAAAAGGCAAGATACATATCCATGCGGATGCGGATATCGTTCTTCCTGATGCGGATCATTTTCCTATTGTGCGAGTAAGCGGGGCTGCATTTACAGAACAAAACGTTAAAAATCTTTACAGTGCGCTCTGCTCTAACAATATTCCTGTTGATTCGGATGCATCGTTGCCCAAAGCATACTATCAAACGATTTTGGATGGGTTGATGCAGCAACGGCAATCTGGTAACCTTGATATGCAATATGAAACGGTGGAAGATTTGGATAAGGCTATTGCGGAGGTCATGCGCGATTTGGATGCCGCGCCACAAGAACCTGCCGCCACTGATTTGAACTGCTCGTTTAACGAATTGAACGGCTGTGTTGCGCAGATCTTAAGCATGCCAGATGATAAAACCCTTTCAGAGCTTTTTGTGATGAATAATCAGGAAAGTAGAAAAGGTGTATCCGCAGAATATCTCCGGGACGTAAATTATCGCGCTGAATTCTCAGCGCAAACGGCCCAAGGGAAGTCCATATCAGCCATATATGGGATGCTTGAAAAACAGAGCATCCGCATCGTCAAGCCTGAAATGGATGAAAATGCGGCGCTTGCCATCGCAAGCCAGGCGATAGCTCAACTGGGGCTGCCCGACTTTTCCTGCTCTGGCAAGCGATTGGCTCCTATTTATGGCGGGCTCGCCGGAGCACAACGAACACATGAATGCAAAGGCGTATATGAATTTATGTTTACAAGAACCGTGAGCGGCGTTGCCATAACATACACAAATGATACCATGTCCGCAGAAGTCCCGGATAAGAACGCGGTCAATACAAATGTTTCAAGGCCGTGGCTATATGAAAAAATCAGGATATTTGTGGATGACGAAGGCATTTTTGCGCTAATATGGAACGCTCCATACACGGTGGAGGAAGTCGTAAACGAGCGCGCCACGATGCTGCCCTTTGAACGGATAGAGCAAATTTTTGTGGATATCATGCCGTTGAAGTATGGCCAATATGGCCAACAATATGACAAAAGCGACATTGCGGATGATGTTGAAATATCGGTTCAAAAAATAACGTTGGGCCTGGCGAGGGTCGTGGAACAGGGCAATGCCGAGCAAGCGGTGCTTGTGCCGGTTTGGGATTTCTTTGGCTCCATCTCAGGGGCAGAGGATTATGTGCTTGGCAGCGATGGATATGATTCGCTATTGACGATCAACGCAATCGACGGCAGCATTGTTGACAGAGGTTTAGGTTACTAGCGACCAGGACTCGAAAGCACGGCAGGCATGACCGCACCAATCCCCGCCATGCCTGCTTTCTCTTTGCCACAAACAGCCCGAAATTACAACTTCATTACAGTTTGATGATAGATTTTGTATCGACGCTCCCCATATCATGGAGGCAACAACAGCAAAGCGAGGTTATACGATATGAAAAAGGTAATTGCTATATTGCTTATCACAGTTATGGCTTTAGGTGCTGTCGCCTGCCAAAAAACTCCGGAAAGCCCGATTGTGGTTGGCAAAAACAATGAAAAACTTATTGAAAAAGCCATTACCTCCAGCGATACTCCTTTTTCAGCGTCCAGTAGATATTCTGCCAATAAGCCGTTGGCGAACCCGCAGGGTAGTCTTACCGTTAATGTTGACGCCGCTGTCATTGTGCCTAAATCCGAGGGGCTTTCTACTGCGCGTGTAGGAAAACATATTTTTACGGAAGCAGAATGTCTAGCGTATGTTGCTGCGTTGTTTGAAGGCGAAGCCACTTATTCCGGCGATATATTGGAGACAAAAGCATATTATCAGCAAACTATTTTAGATTGGCAGAGACAGCTTACGTCTGAAACAGATGAGCAGAACCGGCAGGAAATACAGAGCAGCATAGAAAAATTTCAAATGGCAATGGAAAGTCTGCCTGAAGGAGAAGGGTTAGTGGAAACGCCAGCCGAATTCTTTGATACCTTAAACGGAGTACCAACCATATTTCTTGTATCAGACGGCAATGATGGTAAATACAGAAAAATATTTATTGAAAATAATTCGAGTACGAACCAATACCGTCTTATATATTCAATAGGTCAGAATGATTATGCTAAGATAGGCAACCTGTGGAATGTCGCTGTAAGAAGCGACATTAAACGCGGAACCGACGAATATGGCAGCCCTGATCTGCTACCCGCACCTTCGATTGAGCAAAATCAGGCAGTTAATGCTGCAAACGAGTTGCTAAGTTTAATGGGAGTATCGGATTACTCATATAAAACATCCTCACTTGTATTTGGCAGTATTAACGGAACAGTACAAAAGGCATATAGACTGAGTTATTCAAGAGTATTGGGAAACAACTCTTTTACGTTAACTTCCGCTCCTGCCGGCGGAGGCGGCGCTATTGACGATGGCAAAGGTGGCTATATAGAGGGCTGGGAGTACGAGAGCATGACATTTCTCGTAAACAACGATGGTATTGTCAGCATGGAATGGATTAACCCCTACGATGTCAGCGAAGTCATAACAAACAATACATCAATGATGGACTTTAACGACGTTATGGGTATATTTAATAAAATGATTGTCGTAACAAATGCTTATTTAAGCGATGATATGTCCAAAACAATCAATGTTGATAGAATCGAACTTGGCCTTATGCGAATCACAGACCCCGCCACAAGAAGTTCCGGTCTTGTTATTCCAGTATGGGACTTCTTCGGCGATGTATCGATTGCATGGAAAGATGGTGAAATATCTTATTCTGAGTTAGATGATGACCCACTCGACTCAGTTTTAACTATCAATGCAATAGACGGAACGCTGGTTGACAGAAATATAGGATATTAAGCTAAAAAAACAACCGGTAGTACGCATGGCGCACCACCCGCCATGCCTGCTTCCCTATTACCAAAAATCACGGAAAGGAGAGAGCGAACCCATGAAACGAGCCATTTTCGCCGGCCTATCGCAAGCCATATTCAGTCGTGGGTTCATCATCAGCGCAGCAGGCACCGCCCTCATACTCCTCCTTTCCTCAGTTCAGGGCATACTGGCGGGGTTCCGCGCGGAGGGGCTGCTTGCGTGCGGCTACCACAGCGACCTTATCATGAGCGCGCTGTCGTCGGAGGCCATGGCGCTCGCTTTGCCCATACTCGCCGCGCTGCCGTACACCGCATCGTTTGTTGACGATGTGAAGAGCGGCTTCATAAAGGAATACCTGCCCCGCACTACCGTGCCGCGGTATATCGCGGGAAAGGCCGTGGGCTGCGCCGTTTCCGGCGGGCTGGTGCTCTCCCTTGGTATATTCATAGCCTACGGCTTCGCCGCGCTTATGTTCCTGCCCATGGAAGCCTACCCTAAGGCCGGAGAAACCGTACCGAATTACTTTGGCAATCTAATGGAGACTGCGCTCATGTTCTTCGCATCGGGGGCCTTCTGGTCGCTGACGGGCATGACCTTCGCCGCGCTTACCGACAGCAAATATATGGCCTACGCCTCGCCCTTCGTGCTGTTCTATCTGCTCATAATCCTGTATGAGCGGTATTTCGATAAGCTCTTCGTGCTGTACCCGCGGGAGTGGCTTAACCCGTCCCCAAGGTGGGTGTTCGGCAAAATCGGCGTGGCGGTGCTGCTCATAGAGTTCAGCCTGCTGATGGCGCTTGCCTTTGCATTCGCCGCGAAAAGGAGGCTTGAGCGAATATGAAGCCGAAACAGATTTTTGCAGTAACCCGGTATAACTTCCGCCGTTGGCACAAAAACCCAAGAATAGTAATCACCTTCTGCCTTGCGTTCGTGCTGTGCTTTCTGCTGTCGGACAAGGCCGTGAAATTCGCCAAGGAATACGATACCACAATGCAGCTCGTGGAAGCTTTCGTGTGGACGTTTGGGGACAGCAACTCAATATTGCTTTCTTCGCTGTTATTGCTGCTGCTCTTTGCTGATATGCCTTTCATCAATTCGGGCACGCCGTTTTACCTTATGCGCATAGACCGCAAGACCTGGCTCATGGGGCAGGCGGTGTATATCGCCTTGGCCACGCTTATCTACCTCGCGTTCATACTGGTTTCCACCTCTCTGGTCTGTATGCGGCAGAGTTTCATAGGGGATATGTGGAGCGAAGCCGCCGCAATCCTCGGCTACTCCGGCGCGGGGCAAAAGGTAGCCCTGCCCGCGCTCGTGAAAACGCTTGAAATGAGCCGCCCGTATGAGTGCATGGCGACCATATTCCTGCTGATGCTTTTGTACACCCTTCTGATGGTGTTCATAATGCTGATGTTCAATTTAAGGCGCGGGCAGCTTGCGGGGATAGCCGCCGTGTTCGCCTTCAGCCTGTTCGGGTTTTTACTCAACCCCCAGACCATAAAGGCTATATTCAAACTGCCGGATGCGCTCATGTACAAGGCGAATGTTGCCGTGGGCTGGCTTTCGCCGCTGAATCAGGCCACATATCACATGCACAACTTCGGCTACGACCTGCTGCCGCGGCTCTGGCAGACTTACACCATATTTGGTGTATTGATAGCTGGCTGCTTCGCGCTCTCCCTTCGGGCGGTGCGGAATTACAACTTCAATTTTACCGGAACGGAGGGCTGAGCATGGAAAATGAAAATATAGCCATAAGCGTTCAAAGCGTATCCAAGTCCTTCGGGCAGGAGCTGGTATTAAAAAGCGTCACCCGCGATTTTGAAAAGGGAAAGATACACGGCATAGTGGGCAACAACGGCAGCGGCAAAACCGTGCTGATGAAGTGTATATGCGGCTTCCTGATACCAACCGAGGGCGAAGTTATAGTCAACGGCAAGCGTGTAGGCAAAGACGTGGACTTCCCTCCCGGCCTCGGCCTGATAATCGAAACGCCGGGGTTTCTGCCCAATATGACCGGCGTGAAGAACCTTGAAATATTGGCCTCGCTGAATAAAAAGATAGGGCTTGAGGGGATAGCCGCCGCAATACGCCGCGTGGGGCTCGACCCGCTTATGAAAAAGCCCGTTGGCAAGTATTCCCTCGGTATGCGCCAGAGGTTGGGCATAGCCCAGGCCATAATGGAGGATCCTGCGCTGCTCATTTTAGACGAGCCGCTCAACGGCTTGGACAAGCATGGCGTTCGGGAGATGCGGCAGCTTATAAAGGGGCTGAAAGAGCAGGGCAAGACCATACTGCTTGCCAGCCACAATCAAGGGGACATAGACGAGCTTTGCGATACCGTGTGCGAGATGGACGCGGGAGTTATGACCATGATACGGGAGGGATAGAAAATGAAGCGAAAGGTATGTTTATTTCTTGCGTTAACACTGATGATACTTTGCTGCCTGCCATTAACAGCGTTTGCGGAGGGAACTGACGGGACGCCGACGCCGGAGGCGTCGCCCATTCCCACCGCTACGACTCCGCCGCCTTCCGCATCGCCCTCGCCTGAGGCAACGAACCCCGCCGCTCAAACGACAGCGCCCACAACCGCGCCGACCACAACGCCGACGTCCGTTGTCGATCAGCTTCATATCGACAGCACGCATCTGTACGACGGTATGGACAAGACCTATGCGCAGGGCTATGTTCCAACGGTCAAAAACGGCAGTACGACCATCATCCTTCCCCTGATCGGGCAGACCTATGACGGCAAGGTCACGATCACCGCAGACCTCGGCGCTGCATCGGGCAGCCCCTTTGTGTTCGGCAACTACTCGCAGGTTGCCAACGGCGGCAGCCCATATGTGTTTGCGCTGACCATTCCACTGGCCCCGGGGCGCATCAACGGCGCTTATCCCGTGATTCTGAATGCGGATTATCTCGATATCAGCGGAATGCGCACAACGCAGAGCTTTACCGTTTACGTTACCATCACGGACGGAAAAACGCCCGTCAATCCCAACGCCCCCGGCGCATCAGGAAAGGAAACGGTGAAGAAGCCGGAATTGTTTATAAGCTCCTGCGCGATCTCGCCCGATACCGTGGGCGGTAACGAGGCGTTTTCGGTGAGCCTCACCATAGAGAACATCGGGGAGATACATGCCCGCAGCGTCCGCCTGACCTACGGCGGCGTGGCGGCTGACGGAGCAAGCGCGGGTATCATTCCCGTGGAGGCAAACAACGCCATACACCTCAAAAATATCGCAAGCGAGGCAAGCGACACGGCGACATTCAAGCTCATCACTACAAAGGACGTGATAGCGGGCAACCAGCCGTTCTATGTCACGCTCGATTATGTTGATCGGTACGGCGGCGTTTACACCGCCACGCGGCAGTTTCTTGTCAAGGTCACCCAGCCTGCGGAAATGACATACGACGCCATATCCCTGCCCAAGAGCGTCACCGCGGGCGAGACCTTTACCCTGCCCGCCAACGTGTTTAACATAGGCAAAAGCCCGCTCAGGAACGTCACCGTGAACCTGACCGGCGCGGGGCTTTTCCCCACCTCCAGCGTGTTCTTAGGGGACATTCAGCCCGGGCAGGCGGGATACGGGGAGATGAAGGTGTTCGTGGGTATGCTCTCCATGACCGAGGGCTACACCGAAAGCTACGGCAAGACCA
>ENA-OUQC01000290-OUQC01000290.1-human-gut-metagenome-genome-assembly--contig:-NODE-290-length-41660-cov-4.707559_pt1 | contig 41660 bp, 40 predicted proteins | sample MGYA00237942_ERZ548815 | MGnify/ENA primary metagenome ERZ548815 (study PRJEB26490, sample SAMN05194722) | human gut metagenome | biome: terrestrial biome; feature: human-associated habitat; material...
GGCACAGCTTGAGCCTGCCGTATTCTGCGGCGCTGAAATCGCCCTTCAGCAGATTCTCCGCGCCGGTGCCGACGCTGCGGACAAGATGCTCCGGCAGCTCGTCGAGAAGCTCCGCGCTCTCGATATCCGCCCGCTCTATGCGGTACGCGCTCTTGTCCCCGCAATAAGCGACAAGCTCCGTATTCGTGAGTTCAAGCGATGTCGGCCGGTTCGTCACCGCGTCTATCAGCGCAAGCTGGTACAGCAGCATCTGCCACCCGGCGGCCCTGTCGGTCTCGTCCATCCCGTGCAGCAGCGCCGCCGCGATCCACAGCAGCTCCACGCCCAGCCAGCCCGCGCACACCGGCAGCATTTTCCGCCTCCGGCACTTGTAGAACTCCAGCCTCAGCAGCTTCATAGGCTCGCCGCCCTTCCGGTCAGCTCCAGAAAGATGTCCTCAAGGCTCTTTTGCCGCTCCTCCAGCCGCAGGACGCCGACGCGGCTTTCGACGAGGGCGCGCACGGCCTCCGCCGTCTCGCCATCCGTCAGCACCGGCAGGGTCAGCCGCCCATCCTGTATGTCTGCCTCTATCCCGCGTGCGCGCAGCAGCCTTGCCGCGGCGGGGTCGTTTTCCGTGCGCAGCTCCAGATGGTGCGTGCTGCGGCCGTGGAGCGCCGCCATGCTGTCCTGAAATACAAGCTCCCCCTCGCGGATAATGCCCACGTGCCCCGCTATCTGGTCTATCTCGCTCAGAAGGTGGCTGGACACGACCACCGTCATGCCGAAGCGCTCGGGAAGCTCCAGTATTAGCTCGCGCATCTCCTGTATCCCGGCCGGGTCAAGGCCGTTCGTCGGCTCGTCAAGGATCAGCAGCTTCGGATAGCCCAGCAGCGCCCCCGCAAGGCCGAGGCGCTGCTTCATGCCCAGCGAGTAGTGGGCCGCGCGCTTGTCCTTCTGTCCGTCCAGCCGCACTATGCGCAGCACCTCGTCCACGTCCTTCTCCGGCACGCCCTTCATCTGCCGTATGACCTCAAGGTTTTCCTTCCCCGTCAGGTGTCCGTAGTAGCTGGGTGCTTCGATAAGGCTTCCCGTCCGGCGCAGGATATTCCGCCTGTTCGCCGCGTTCATTTCCTTTCCGAACAGCTTCACCGCGCCGGACGTCGGATGCACGAGGCCCAGCGCCATTTTCAGCGTCGTGGATTTCCCCGCGCCGTTCGGCCCGAGAAAGCCGTATATGCTGCCCTCCGGCACGGAGAGGTTCAGTCCGTTGACGCGCATCGCCGTGCCGTATCTCTTGCACAATGAGCGCGTTTCAAGTATCGCCATATGTAATTCATCCCCCTTTTTCCTGGTGCTGTGCGCATATTACGCCCCGTGCCTTACGCGCCGATGAAGTCCGCCTTAAGATTAGCTTACTTTTTCGCCGCGCCCGCCCATCCGCGGGCAGAATATGCTACAATAGTCCGCGACAGGAGGCGTTTATGTCATGCCAACCAAGCCATATAAAATTCTTGCGGTGGACGATTCCCCGCAGCTGCAGTCGCTGCTGCGCGCCGTTCTGACCGAGGCCGGGTACGATCTCTGCTGCGCGGCGAATTGCCGTCAGGCTCTCGCGCTGGTGCAGAGTGCCGCGCCCGACGCGATACTGCTGGACGTGATGCTGCCCGACGACGACGGCTTTTCCCTTTTTGAGCGTCTGCGGCGGCAGAGTGACGTTCCGGTGCTCTTCCTCTCCGCGCGGGATGAGGATGAGGCCCGCCTGCGCGGCCTCGGCCTCGGGGCGGATGATTATATCACCAAGCCCTTCCTCCCGCAGGAGCTTCTTCTCCGTCTGGCCGCCGTGCTGCGCCGGGTGTACAAGGGCGTAGACCCCTCCGTGCCGGACATGCTCGGCAGTACCGAGCTTCTCTGGGGCAGAGGCGCCGTGCGCCGCGCCGGGCGGGAGATACCCCTGACGGCCAAGGAGCTGCTGCTTCTGAAAAAGCTGTGGGATAACCGCGGGAACATCGTCACCGTGGACGCGCTGTGCGAAGCGCTGTGGGACGGCCCGCTCGTCGGCTATGAAAACACGCTCATGGTGCATATCCGCCGCCTGCGCGAGAAGATAGAGGACGAGCCGTCGCGCCCGAAGTACCTGCTCACGGTCCGCGGGCTGGGCTACAGGCTGGAGAGGGAGGCGCGGCCGTGAAGAATATATGGAAGGCCGCCGTCATGCTCACGCTCTCCGCGCTCCTCCTTGCGGCCGTGTGGCTGGCCGGGCTGCTCGCCTTTTCGTATTTCACGCTCATGGACGGCGAGGCTGTGTCGCCGACGCTTGCGGATGTCTCCGCCGCGCTCGCATATGATGCGGGCAGCTATAGCCTCGCAGACGATGGCCCTGCCCTGCCGGACGGGCACTGGCTCATGCTGATAGACGGCGGCGGTGACGTCGTCTGGTCGCGCGCCCTGCCGGACGACGTTCCGCGGCACTATACGCTTTCTGACGTCGCGGCCTTCAGCCGCTGGTATCTGGGCGATTACCCCGTGCGCACGCTCATCCGCCCCGACGGGCTTCTTGTGATGGGCGCGCCGAAGGGCAGTCTGTGGAAGTATAATATCTCCGCCGGTCTGCGGCTCCTCCGCCGGCTCCCGTTCTTCTTCGCGGCGCTGGGGCTTGCCTCGCTGGGTGGTACGCTCGCGGTGTCGGCGCTGCTGTCGCGGCACTGGTTTCGCAAGGAGCAGGCGCGTATAGACGCCGCCCGCTCCGGGTGGATAAACGGCGTCTCCCACGATATCCGCACGCCGCTCAGCGTCGTGATGGGCTACGCCGGGCAGATGGAGGGCGACGCGGCCCTCCCCGCGCCGTACAGGGAGCGCGCCGCCGTCATCCGGCGGCAGAGCCAGACCATCCGCGACCTTGTCAATGATCTCAACCTCACCATGCGTCTGGACTGCGCCATGCAGCCCCTGCGCTGTGAATGGGTCGTGCCCTCGGCGCTGCTGCGTCAGATAGCGGCGGACTTCATCAACGGCGGCCTCGCCGCTGGGCATTCCGTGGCGCTGGAGCTTCCGCCCCAGCCCCTGCCGCAGCTCTGGGCGGACCCGTTCCTGCTGCGCCGCGCCATAGGAAACCTGCTTTCAAACTGCGTCGTCCACGCTCCGCCGGACTGCCATATCCGCCTCGGCGCGCAGGCGCAGGGGGATGCTCTCGCCATATGGGTCGAAAGCGGCGGTGCGTCTGCCGCGCCGCCGGTGGACGCCCCTCGCGCGCCGCTTGAGGAGGACGGGGGCGCGGCGCACGGCACGGGGCTTCGTCTTGTGCGGCAGATCGCCGCGGCGCACGGCGGCACGGCGGAGTTCTTCCCCGGCGGCAGCTTCCGCTGTGAGCTTCGCCTCCCCCTCTCCCCGCGCGGCAAAGGAGGCGCACACCGCGGGCGCGGGTAATGACTTTCGTGCGCTGAGCATGTTGCATGTTGAAATATAAAGGATATGAAAACACCTGACCGCGGCGGACCGCCCGGTCAGGTGTTTGTGGGTGATAAGGGATATTAAATTGTGTATAGATGGTCGGCACTCGGTACTAGTCATAAACTGCATTCACACCATGCACAGCTTGTTCATGGGTAAACCCCTCATATTCCAGCTGTTCAATCAATTCCTTTTTTGAAAAGGCAGAATACGACAAGTAAGACGCCGCTTTTAGTGCGGCTTGCTCCTCCCAGTCCGCGCCGCAGGTATTGACGGCATAGATAGCTTCATCGCGCGTATACCCATGATACACCAACTGGTCTACAAGCCCCTCGCGTGAAAATGATGTATAAGATAAATAGCTTTTGGCTTGTTTCAGCGCATTCAGCATTCCGTTTGTCACGGTATCATATGTAACCGGCACTGCACCTTCATCGTAAGAAATGTCAGTCGGGACATAGTCAAAAACAATGTCATTTATTTGTTCGCCATCGCGAATGTACAGCACACTGAAATCATCGACACCATCTGTATCAATGAACTGCTTGTAACTATCTGCATTAAAAATTCGGATGTCAACGTGTGCATCTGACGCGCCGGATTTTTCAAGCTCGTTCAAGATTTCGGTACCTATACGCTCTAGGTCGTATTTGGGTTCGTACCACTCCGGCGTTTCTCCCTGTCCTGCTTCGCACAGCTGCTTTGCAAGAGTGACAGCATCGTCACTTATAATCGACACCTCAATGATTGTCGATCCCTCAGGGTCTGTAACTGGGCAGACGTAAACCTCGTCCCAATCGCTAAGCGCTGATTCCGTCGCCTTGCACACGTCATCGATTTCAATCTCTTGCTTTTCAAGAGAAACCTCTGGTGTAATCTCAGGAGTAGATACCGTTGTTGAAAATGCATTGACGGGCTTCTCATTTTCAAGACTATTTATGCGCGCCTCGCGTATTTGGGGTTCAGCCGCAAAATAAATAGCACATGCAACAACAACGCCAATTAATGCTTTTGTAGAGGTTCGCATATCTCTCCTCCTAAATCAATATGTGCCCTGATTTGCACGTTATTTTACCCAAACGGGTTTTGATTTTTGTCCAGCTCTTGTGCGGTCATAACCCGCCGCGGCTAAATATCCGCTCTTCTGGAGTCGTGTGTGTTAATTTATGCTATAGGAAAATTATATCATATGCCTTGGGAAAAGAAAAGCAACAATTCACGAAAAAGGAGGTTTTCTGGTACATCGGCTCTTGTCAATTCCCTATACGAAGAGCTGTTTCTATTCTATAATATAATTATCCGGCGTTGGCATCTTTATATGCTTCAAAAAATCAGCAGTCCCCGATACCTGCCTGCAAGTATCGGGGACTGTTTTCTGTTCACTTTACAATTTTTCTGCGCTCTGCACACCGTTCGGTTTTGTGTCACCGGATGAGCGCGCTCATCTTTCCGCCCTCACAGCAGCGCCTTTACGCTCTGCGCCCAGGCTTCGATTTTGCTCTCCGGCGTTTCAAGACGGTCGCCGCCGTTGGAATCGAACTTCACCTGCATCTCGCACACGGCGTCCGCGCCGGGGCAGAGGGCCTTCATGTCCTTTATAACATGTCCGGGCCAGCCGCCGTTTGTCATGAACGGCACGACCGTGTTGCCGTTCGCCCACGAATAATAAACTATCAAAAGCTTTTTCATGCCCTTACCTCCTGTACCCACTTTTCAAGCGCGGCCTGCGCGCCATCCACATTGCTTCCGTGAATGGCCCGCCCCTTGGTGACCGCCGCGCCCGTCAGCGGTCACGCCGTTTTTGCAAATCTCCGGTGGAAACCGCGCCCGGCCCGTGGTATAATTGGGCGATATATAGATTGCGTTTTGCGGAACGCCCGGAATATTCGGAGAGGATAACAGCAATGACAAAAATACTTTTCGTGTGCCATGGTAATATCTGCCGCAGTCCGACTGCGGAATTCATAATGAAGGACATCGTCAAAAAGGCCGGGATGGAGGCCGCATTCGAGATCGCCTCCGCCGCGACCTCGTCCGAGGAGCTTGGCAACGGCGTCTATCCCCCCTCGCGGCGTATGCTGGAGGCGCACGGGATAAGCTGTGCCGGAAAGACGGCGCGCCGCATCTGCCCCGGCGACTACGCGCATTATGACCTCATCATCGGCATGGATGAGGAGAATCGACGCAACCTTGACCGCTTCTATAACGGCGACCCTGACGGGAAGATACACGACCTGCTCGATTACGCCGGCCGGCCGGGCGAGGCCGTCTCCGACCCGTGGTATACGCGCGACTTCCAGCGCGCGTGGGATGATATCTACGCCGGCTGTGCCGGGCTGTTCGACGCGCTGTGCGGCGCCGTCACGCTGGATATGTCCGCCTGCCGCACGCGGAAGGAGCTTTATGCCGTGCTTCGCCGCGCGATGGCGTGGGAGGACTGGTACGGCGAGAACCTCGACGCCCTGTGGGATGTCCTCACCGGCCTTCCGCACACGGGGAAGCGCTTTTCCTTCATCCTCCCCGATGAGGGCGCGGCCCCATCCCTGCGCGGTTATGCCGAAAGGATGAGGGAGGTGTTCCGCCGCGCGGGCGCGCTTGCGGAATAAGTCAAACTGATACAACGTCTAACGTCTAAATTTATAGTATAGTATATAAATCTATGCTTTTATTTTTCGGGTCCCGCGGCGTCTCATGTGTCTGCGCCGCCGTCGCTGTCCGCCGCGGCGGGTGCCTCAGCTTCGTCGCGCATGTCCTCCGGCAGTATCGCCATAAGGTCGTCCTTTGTCGGCGCGTCCATCTGCGCCACGCGGTTGGACTGGCGCACTATCATGTCCTCAAAGCAGTTGCGCACGTCGCGCCCGTTGCCGAAGTTGTCTCCGCGCTGCTCATACAGCTGCGTGAACAGATCCTCCGCCGTTTTCTCCGCCTCCGGCGTGAGGGTGTAGCTGTTTTTCCTGCACTGCATCTTGAATATGGCCAAAAGCTGCTCCCCGGTGTAGTCCGGGAAGAAGAAATATTTGTTGAAGCGCGACTCAAGCCCCGGATTGGAGTTGAGGAACTGCTCCATCGGCCCGGTATAGCCCGCCACGGCGACGATAAGGTCATCCCTGTGATCCTCCATCGCCTTGAGTATCGTCTCTATGGCTTCCCGGCCGAAGTCGTTATCCCCGCCGGAGGACAGCGAATACGCCTCGTCGATGAACAGCACGCCGCCGAGGGCGGATTTTATGACCTCCTGCGTTTTCAGCGCCGTCTGCCCGACGTAGCCTGCCACCAAGCCCGAACGGTCCACCTCCACTAGCTGACCCTTGCTCAGCACGCCGATGGACGCATACAGCCCGCTTATCAGGCGCGCCACCGTCGTCTTTCCGGTGCCGGGGTTGCCCATGAATACCATGTGCAGGCTCATCGGCGGCACGGGCAGGCCGTTTTTCTGCCGCAGGCGGCGCACCTTTACAAGGTTTATGAGGTTTTTGACGTCCTTTTTCACATCGTCCAGCCCGACAAGTGATTCAAGCTGCGCCATAAGCTCGTCGAAATCCGGCTTCTCCGCCTCCGCGGCGGGCGCTTGTGCGCCCTGCGCCGTTTCCTGTCCGGCGGCGCTGCGCGCGATCTGCGGGTGCTTGTCCTTGAAGCCCGGCTCGCTCGTCGTGACGAAGTCCATGGGGTTCAGGGCCTCCTTCGCCTTGCCCACGCCGCTCGCGTCGCATATCGCGGCAAGCTTGTCCGTGCACTCAGTGATGTACTCCGCCTCCGCAAGCGACACATCGTCGTCACACGCCGCGATGTACAGCAGTATGTTCGTGAACATCCTTATGAACGTGCGCGAGGCCTGCGTGCCGCGCTTGGCGTCCGATTCGGCAAGGTTCCAGTAGAACACCGGCGGCATGAACACCTCGCAGTCGCACACGGCGCTCGTCAGGCTCCACAGCATCCACGTGGGCTTCGGCTGGTTGCGCGAGTATATCTCGTTTGCGATGTCCACATGCCTCTGCGTCATCCCGCCGCCGCGGCTCCACAGCTGCAGGGCGCAGTTGGTCATGAACTCGTCCAGCTCCTTGGCCAGCGAATAACTGCCAAGGCGGTAAAAGGCGTCCGTGTTTGCGGAATATATCTTGTGAAAATCCTCCGGGGATCTGTTCCATGTAGTCGGCATAGCGCTGCACTCCTTATATGTCTTATAACAGTTATTATATAACAAAATCATGCCGGGTCAAGAGAAATTCCCCCGCCCGGCACGATATTCATGTTCTTTTTCCCTGCGGGTTGAAGCGCACGGCGGCGCTTTTGGCCTCCCTCCGCGGCATGAGCTTCACGTTTTCCGGCAGAGGCGTCTTTCCCTTTTCGACGCGCTGCCACACCGCGGCAAAGCCCGCAAGCTCCTTTTGAATATCTCTGTCCATAATATCGACTCCCGTATATAAAAGTTTCCCCGCCGTATTTTATGCCGGCTCTTGAAAAGAGGTGAAAACTGTGCGATAATAAGCTATAAAAGTATGAGCCGGAGGGAAAAACTATGCCCAGATTCTTTATGGCGGGGACGAATATACTCGGCGGCATGGCGATAATGAAGGGTCGCGACGCGGAGCATGTGCACGTGCTGCGTATGCGCCCGGGCGAGGATATGATAATCTGCGACGGTCAGGGGACGGATTATAAATGCCGTCTCGTCAAGGCCGATAAGGAGCAGGTCGAGGCCGAGGTGATCGAGGTCGTGCGCTGCCCGGCGGAGCCGAGTGTGAAGGTCACGGTGCTGTGCGGGCTTCCCAAGGGTGACAAGACAGATTATATCATCCAGAAGTGCGTGGAGGCCGGGGCGTATGAGATCCTTTTCTTCTCCTCCTCGCGCTGCATCGCCAAGCTCGGCAACGAGGAAAAGAAGCTGGAGCGCTGGCAGCGTATCGCCGAGGAGGCCGCCAAGCAGTCCGGCCGCGGCATCATCCCGCAGGTCGGCTGGGCGGGTGAGCTGGCGGACGCTTTCGACGTCGCCGTGAAGAAGGACGTGGGCCTTTTCATGTATGAAACGGGTGAGCGCGAGGCGATGGGCGACGTGCTTGAGGCGAACAAAAGCGTCTCCACTGCGGCCATTGTCACAGGGCCCGAGGGTGGCTTCGCCCCCTTCGAGGCGGAGCTTGCCAAGATAGTCGGGCTGCACCTGTGCTCGATGGGTGAACGCATCCTGCGCTGTGAAACGGCGCCCGTCGTCGCCCTGACCGCGGCGATGTACGCCACCGGGAATCTCTCATAACGGGCGGCGTGGATGTATAAAGCAGAGGAATAGTATATAGATCAATATTTAGTATATAGATATAGTATAACTGCCGCCGGGATCGCCCCCGGCGGCAGTTATTTTCTTTTATTCGATTTTACTCGTCTCTTCCCTTTCAGCAGCCGGGCTTGCCCAGCATGCGGAACATATTCTTCTTGTACGCCTCGACGCCCGGCTGGTTGAAGGGGTTGACCCCCGACATGTAGCCGGATATGGCACAGGCCATCTCAAAGAAGCACACCAGCGAGGCGAAGCCCTCCTCGTCGCGCCTGTCCACCTCGATGATCATGTTCGGCACGCCGCCGGAGATGTGCGCCTCCTTCACGGCCTCCGCCACGGTCGCGCTTATATCCGTCAGGTCGCGCCCCGCGAGGTAGTTCAGCCCGTCCGCGTCGGCCTCCTCAAAGGGCACGGCGTAGCTGTTGTGTGAGCGCTTGAAGCGCACGACGGTCTCCATCATTGCGCGCGGCCCGTCCTGGATGTACTGCCCCATGGAATGCAGGTCCGCCGTGTACTCGACGGAGGCGGGGAAGATGCCGATGCCGTTTTTGCCCTCGCTCTCGCCGAAAAGCTGCTTCCACCACTCCGCCATGAAGCGGAAGCTCGGCTCATAGCAGGCGAATATCTCGATATTGTGGCCGTTCTTGTAAAGGCGCTGGCGCGCGGCGGCATACTGCCACGCGGGATTGTCTATGCCGCGGTCGTCCAGCTTTGAAAACTCCGCAATGGCCGTGTCGATGACCTTGCGCACGTCTATCCCGGCCACAGCCATAGGCAGCAGGCCGACAGCCGACAGCACACTGTAGCGCCCGCCGACGTCGTCGGGCACGACGAAGGTCTCCTAGCCGAACTCGTCGCCCACCTCCTTCAGCACTCCCTTGTGCGCGTCCGTCGTTTCAAATATATGCTCGTTCGCCTTGTCGCCGTACTTCTTCTGCAAAAGCTCACGGAAGATGCGGAAGGCGATAGCCGGCTCCAGCGTGGTGCCGGACTTGGAAATGACGTTGACGTCAAAATCCATGTCGCTCAGCAGCTCTATCGTGCCGCACAGCGCGTCGGCGGATATGCCGTTGCCGACGAAGAATATCTTCGGGTCGTTCGGGCCGGGGATGGGCTTGAGCAGCTCTATCGCGCCGCGCGCGCCGAGGTAGGAGCCGCCTATCCCTATCACCACCAGCGCCTTGGAGCGGGCGCGTATCTTCTCTGCCGTGGCGATTATCTTGTTAAGCTCATAGTCCTTTATGCGCCGCGGGAGATCCAGCCAGCCGGTGAACTCCGAGCCGGGGCCGGACTTGTTCAGCAGAGTTTCGTAAGCCTTTTCGGCGGCCTCATAATCCGGGCCGTTTCCCAGAAAACCGGCTGCGCCGGTCAGATCGACTTTGACCATATTTGTCTTGACCTCCGTTTTTCTTGTGTGTCAGTGATCAGCAATAATATAAATTATAAGGATATTATATACGCTTTTGGCAGCTTTTCAACAATTTTCTGTGCCGCCGCGCGTGTGCAAAATGACGAATTTTTGAAATTTCGCTTATGCTCCGCCGCCAAGCCCGCGCGTGCGGCCCGCGTCGGCATTCTATAGCCCCAGCATCCTTCCGCCCAGAAGCCCCGCCAGCCCGAGAAAGCCCAGCCGCGGCACGTCGGCCGCCGCCACCACGGGCACCTCCGCCACGGCCGTGCCGCCAATGCTGACAGTCATCACGCCAAGTCTGTCGCCCGCGTGCACCGGCGCGGGCACGGCGCTCTCCACGGTCATGGAGTATTCGGGCTGCGCGCCGGTCTTGCGCACAAGGGCGTATTCCGGCCCCGTCAGCTCCGTCTCCACATGCGCCGCCCTGCCCAGCTCCACGCTCACCTCCGGCAGGGGCGCATCCGTGCGCAGCGGACACAGCGCGTAGTTTGCAAAGGCGTAGTCCAGCAGCGCCCGCGCGTCGGCATTGCGCGAGTCCGCGCTCTCCGCGCGCATTATAACGGCGATGTACTCCACGCCGTCGCGCTCCGCCGTGGCGGAGATGCAATATTTCGCGGCCGAGGTGAACCCGGTTTTCAGCCCCGTGCAGCCGGAGTACCAGTAGACGAGGCGGTTTGTACTGCTCAGGCCGAACTGGCCGTTCCTGATGCTGTCCATCCATATGGTCGTGTAGTCCTTGATGAATTCGTGCCGCAGAAGCTCGCGCGACATAACAGCCACGTCATAGGGGGAGGTATAGTGCTGCTCGTCGTCGAAAAGCCCGGTGCAGTTCGTGAAATGCGTGTCCTCCAGCCCCAGCTCTGCGGCGCGCTGGTTCATCCGCTGGACGAAAAGCTCCTCGCTGCCGGAGATATGCTCCGCCATCGCCACGGCGCAGTCGTTGGCGGATACGACCGCGATGCATTTTATCATGTCGCGCACGCTCATCCGCTCTCCCTCCGCCAGATATACGCAGCTTCCCCCGAAGGACGCGGCGCGGGCGCTCGCGGTGACGGTGTCGTCAAGGGAGAGCGTGCCCGCCTCGATATCCTCCGCTATCAGCAGCAGCGTCATCACCTTCGTCACGCTTGCCGGAAGGCAGCGCGTGTGCGCCTCCTTTTCGTACAGCACCTCGCCCGTGGCCTTCTCCATCAGCACGGCGCACGGCGCGGACACGCTGGGTATCACGCCGGGCGTGGCGGGCGCGGCGCAGGCGGCCGCCCCCGGCAGGGCGATAAGCACGGCGGCAGTGAGAATTAAACAGAAAATACGCCTCATTTCAATATGACCTCGTTTCCGTGTGAATTCTTCTGCCTGATAATATGGCCGGAAAAGTTACAATATGCGCCGGTTTACAAAACCTGCCCGTTTGCGACAGTCAAAAATGAATATGTGAATAAAGCGTGACGCGCGCACCACGGTTTTTCAATAGCTTTTCAACACTTTCAACAGAGTTTTCAACATCGCCGTGTGAATAAAACGCCGCGTGTGGATGGTCTGGAGTTTACATAACGCAAATTATTTTTTTCCCCGCCTGTTTACGAAGTTTAACTTTTTCTTTACGGCAGTTAATCAACAATTAACAATTTATGTGTTGACGCTCCATACAGCCGATAGTAAAATACAGTAGATAAATTTCGGCCGGGGAGGCAGTATTGTGAAAAAAGGCTTCAGATGGGATAAGAAATACCTCTATTGGGGCGTGACGGCCTTCTGCGTCGTCGCCAGCGCCATAGTTTTCTATATGGCGCTGAACTATCTGCCGGTTCTCGGCGCGGCGCTGAAAAAGCTGATGGGCATTCTCAGTCCGTTTCTGTGGGGCCTTGTGATAAGCTATCTGCTTCTGCCGGGGCTTCGCGCGATAGAGCACGGCGCTTTCGGGCCGCTGTGCGCAAGGCTCTATAAAAATAACGGCAAAAGCGACGGAAAGCGCCTTGCGCGCGGGCTGTCCGTGCTGGTGATGGAGATAATCCTGCTGGTCATTCTTGCGGCCCTGGTGTATCTCATCATCCCGCAGCTGTACCAGAGTCTTGAGACCATCGTCAAAAACAGCAGCACCTACATAAACACCGCCAGCCTCTGGGTGGAAAGGCTGCTTCAGGACTATCCGGAGATAGAGCAGTACGCCATGGAGACCATCGGCAAGGTCAACACCAGTCTGATGGACTGGCTTGAGACCACCGTCCTGCCGGAGCTGGGCAGTCTCGTGGCGAATGTGACGACGGGCGTGTACTATGTCGTCATGGCCATATACAACCTCATCATCGGCATCATCGTCTCCGTCTACATCCTCGCCAACCACGAGACCTTCTCCGCCAACGCCAAGCGCTGGCTGTACAGCATTTTCTCCGTCGAGACGGCGCAGCGCATCCGCCGCGGCCTCGACTTCACCAACAGGACCTTCGCCGGGTTCATAAACGGCAAGCTGCTCGACTCGGCCATAATAGGGCTTATATGCTATATCGTCTGCGCCATCCTGAACATGCCCTACGCGCTGCTCGTCAGCGTCATCGTCGGCGTGACGAACGTCATCCCCTTCTTCGGCCCGTTCATCGGCGCGGTGCCGAGCGCGCTCATCATTCTGCTCGTCGATCCGTTCAAGTGCCTTGTGTTCGTCATCTTCATCATCATTCTCCAGCAGCTTGACGGCAACGTCATCGGGCCGAAGATCCTCGGCAGCTCCATCGGCATAAACGGCTTCTGGGTCATGTTCTCCATCATCCTCGGCGCGGGGCTGTTCGGCTTCTGGGGGATGCTGCTGGGCGTGCCGGTGTTCGTGGTCATTTACACCGCGATAAATAACCACATCGACAAAAAACTGAAAGCCAGCGACCTCCCGTGGGAGACCGCTGACTATGTCGGCGTTGACTATATAGACCCCGTCACCTATGAGCGCGTGATGAAGCGCCGCCCCGGCGACGCGGAGGACGGCGAGGACGACGCCCCCGCCGAGAGTAAGTAAGGTCATAAATAGTTTTCTATCACGGCAGTCTCACCTGTGGGCGAGGCTGCCGTGCGCTGCAATAAGCCCCTCGCACAGCGCGTCGATATCCTCCTGCACCGTCAGGCGCGAAAGCCCGATGCGCAGCGCGCCGTCTATGGCCGCGGGCTTCATACCGATGGCCTCCAGCACATGACTCCGCCCGCCCTTCTTGCAGGCGGAGCTTTTTGACACGTACACCTCGCGCGCCTCAAGGAAGTTCATGAGCACCTCACTGCGCCAGCCGGGCAGGGAAATACTGAGTATATGCGGCGCGGGCGTATCCAGCCACGTGAATTCCGGTATCGCCGCGCCAAGCCTTTCGACTATCCCGCGCTTGAAGGCGGCCATGCGCGCGATGTTCCCCGCCATGTCCGCGCGCGCGGCGTCACATGCCGCGCCGAAGGCCGCGATCGCCGGCATGGCCTCCGTTCCGGCGCGGCGGCCGCCCTCCTGCGCGCCGCCCATTATATACGGCCGCAGGCGAAGCCCGTCTCTGACGTACAGCGCGCCTATGCCCTTGGGCGCGTGTATCTTGTGCCCGCTGACGCTTATCATGTCCGCGCCGAGGCTTTTCGGGCTGAACGGCAGCTTCATGAAGGCCTGCACCGCGTCAGTATGCACAAGCGCGGTGCTGCCCGCGCGCCTCAATTCCCCCGATATTGCCGAAATATCGGTCACGGCCCCGGTTTCGTTATTGACCAGCATCAAAGAAACGAGTATAGTATCTTCACGGAGGGCCTCCATCACGGCCTGCGGGCTTATCGCCCCCGTGCCGTCGGGCTTGAGCTCCGTCACGTCGAAGCCGCGGCGGCGCAGCTCCTCAAGGGTCTTGCGCACGGCGTCATGCTCCACGGATGAGGAGATTATGTGCCGGCCCTTCCGCGCCATGGCCTCCGCCCCGGAGAGAAGCGCCCAGTTGTCGCTTTCTGAACCGCAGGAGGTGAAAACCACCTCTCCCGGACGGCATCCCAGCGCCGCGGCGGCCTGTCCGCGCGCCGTATCCAGCAGCTTCTTCGCCTCGCGCCCGCGCGTGTGCGTGGAGCTTGGATTGCCGTAGCATTCCGTCATTGCCGCAAGCGCGGCCTGCACGGCCTCCGGGCAGACCTTCGTCGTGGCGGAGTTGTCGAGATAATGTTCCATGATTCACACTTCTTTATCTATAAATATGTCAGGAGTTTCGCATGAAGTATATTATATCCACTCTCGGCTGTAAGGTCAACCAGTATGAGACGCAGGCGATGGAGACCATATTGCATGAGCGCGGGCATGAAAGCGCCGCCCCCGGCGAGCTTGCCGACGCCGTCATCGTCAACACCTGCGCCGTCACTGCCGAGAGCGGGCGCAAATCCCGCCAGCTCATCCGCCGCCTGCGCGACGAGAACCCCGGCGCGGTGCTGGCCGTGTGCGGCTGCTATTCCCAGCTTGAGCCGGGCGAGGCGGAAAGCCTCGGCGCGAAGGTCATCTTCGGCGCGTCCGACAGGGCGAAGCTGGTCGAGGCCGTGGAAAAGGCCGTGGAGAGCGGCGAGGGCTGCCGCGATATAGACGAGCCCTTCAAGCGCCGCGAGCTGGAGCGCCTGCCTGCGGGCGCGGTCTCCGGCAGGACGCGCGCCATGCTGAAAATACAGGACGGTTGCGTGAACTTCTGCACCTACTGCATCATCCCCTATACCCGCGGGCGGCTGTGCAGCCTCCCCGTTGAGGACGCCGCGCGCGAAACGGCGCGCATCGACGCCGAGGGGTTCAAAGAGCTCGTGCTGACGGGGATAGAGGTCGCCTCCTACGGCGTCGATCTTCCGGGCCGTCCCGGCCTTGCCGACGTTATCACCGCCTGCGCCGCCGCCGCGCCGGACATGCGCATCCGCCTCGGCTCTCTCGAGCCGACCGTCATAAGCGAGGACTTCTGCCGCCGTCTGGCCGGGACGTACAGGCTGTGCCGGCACTTCCACCTCTCGCTTCAATCCGGCTGCGACAGGACGCTTAAAAACATGAACCGCAAATACGACACCGCGCGCTTTTACCGCGCCGTGGAGCTTCTGCGCGAATACTTCCCCGGCTGCGGCCTGACCTGCGACCTTATCACGGGCTTCCCCGGCGAGACGGAGGAGGATCATGCCGCCACGCTGGAGTTCATCCGCCGCTGCGGCTTTTCCGACATGCATATCTTCCCCTACCCCCGCCGCCCCGGCACGCCCGCCGACAAGATGCCGCAGCAGTGCTCCCGCGCCGTGAAGGAGCGCCGCGCCCGTGAGGCGAAGGCCGTCGCGGAGGAGATGAAGGCCGCCTTCCTCGCCTCCTGCGTGGGGCAGACGCTTCCCGTGCTTTTCGAGACGCAGGACGGGGAATTCTTCACCGGCCACAGCGACACTTACGTCCTTGTGCGCGCGCGCGGCGAGAAGCTTCGCGGCAGGACGCTGAACGTCCTCATCACGGGCACGGACGGCGGCGTGCTGACGGGCGAGCTCACCGGCGATAACCGATAACATGTAAACACATTTTAGAATACTATACAGACACAGACATTACCCTCGGTTGACAAGAGCACATACGCCTGACGCGTCAGAAGAAGTTCGCGTCATTCCGTTTCCACCTTGCGGTGAAAACTCCATTATGCTCTCTCCTTCTTCCTTTTTCCTCACAAACCCGCTTCGCTGGGCTTTGCTCGGAGTACGTGAGAAGGGTCGTGCCTTTTCGTCTTGATGGGTTACGACACATCTGCGTCTCAAAAGCCAAAAATCACTCGAAAATCCATCGCTGTCAGGTGCAAAGCAGTTTTGCCGTGGCAGAAAAGCGGCCAGACGACGAAAAGGCCGCAGGGAATACTTTGTGTATTGGCAAGGCCTTTGAGGATGTATGGATGTTTTTATGCCCGTCAAAACCGTGTGTGTCCTTGTCAATCGAGGGTACTATTCTCAATAACAATTGTGTCAATTACTCCGTTGCTGTAGTGAAGACTTTCAACATGTACAACGGGACGTATTCCACCCGCAAATTTTTTATCTTTTAGGAAATCGACGAGCTTTTGCGTATTTTTCCTATTGGGATCACAGCTTACATCAACAATGGAATAGTCCTGTTGCTCGTCGATGCCGATGATGATATAGGCAGTACGATTGCTTAGATTATTGGACATACAAATAATATCATGTAATATCATGAAGCATGTCAGATTTATTTGTATACCACTGCTTTTTGAAATCCCAGAAACTGCCCTCTTGCCGCAAACGTATTAAATTAGTAACTTCCTCGTTCAAACTCAATCCCTGCTTAAAATGTTCCATACTGACACCGCCCTATTTTGTCCCATTCCAGACATACGCCGTATATCGTCCACCGCTGAGTTTGGTGATCTCACCGGATTTCAGCAGCTCCGCCAGTGCGCGCTGGACGGTGATCTGGCTGATATCCGGGCATTTGGCCATGATTTCACTTTTGGTGATCTTGCCGAGGTGGCTCTTGATGATCTCGCGCACCCGGTCGGGCTTGGAAAGTCCCTTGGTAGTCAGCAGCTCAATCCGGCTTTCAAAATCCCGGTAAGCCGCCACCAAAACGCCCAGCATATAGGTGACAAAGGGCGCATAATCGTTCGTCCCCTCATGCCAGTTGTAGGAGCTGGCTTGCAGCGCCTCGTAATAGGTCTCCTTGGTATCGGAGATCAGCTTTTCGATGCTGATATATTTGCCGACAAGATAGCCGGAGCGGTACAAAAGCAGCAGCGTCAGGAGCCTGCTCATGCGGCCGTTGCCGTCATTGAAGGGATGGATGCAGAGAAAGTCCAGAATAAAAATCGGGATCAGCAGCAGCGGGTCAAGCTCGGCGTCCTGTGCGGCCGTCTGGATGGCGTCGCAAAGTGCTGCCATCGCCCCCGGCGTTTCCCACGCAGAGACAGGCTCAAACCGGACGATCTGCTGCCCGTCCGGCAGTTCTTCGGCAATCACGTTGTCCGAATTTTTGAAGCTGCCGCCGATGGACTTGCCGCTGAACTTGTACAGATCCCGATGTAGCTGCAAAATGACCGTCGGCTTTGGCGGGATATAGTCGTGGCTCTCGTGGATCGTCGCCAGCACGTCGCGGTATCCGGCGATCTCTTTTTCGCTGCGGCTCTGGGGCATGGTCTTTTCGCGGACGATCTTTTTCAGGCGGTCATCTGTTGTGATAATGCCCTCGATACGGTTGGACGCTTCGGTGCTCTGGATCTTCGCAACTTCTAAGAGGTTGGACAGCGCATCCGCTTTGGCCTCGATAAAAAGATTCTGCTGCCCCTTGTATTCGTGAATCTGCGTCAGGTAGGCCACGACCTCCGGCGTCAGGAGCTTTTTATATTCTGTTTTGAAGTTGAAATCTCTCATTCAATTTCCTCGTTGCGCTTTCAATTTTATCATATTGACATTGATGATACAGTTATAGTATATGCCCGAATTTCTTCATTGTCAATTTCATTTTTATCATATCTTTCTGAATGAGTAAATTGAAGTGCTCTGGCTGTAATTCCAATCACTTCATACGCTTTTTATCTTCGTGTTTTGAGGCAGCCCCTTTCTTTGACAGACTGCACCATAGGGCCGTCCTTCGACGGCTCTATGGCGTTATGTTATGATGCTAATGCTCCACACCGCATGGACGCAAAGAATGCCTCTTGCAAAAAAGCAAAAGCTGTCATTGCCCGCTTCGGCTGGGATGACAGCTCACAAATTGTACGCATTCCCGTCGCAGGAGCGGTGCCCAAGTTCCCCGGCAGATCCCGGCGTTTCATATATTTTTCGCGCTCACATAATTTTTACATCTTTGCAGACAATAAGAATTGAAAATTGAGCCAAAGGAGAAATATATATGAAAGCAACCGGGATAGTACGCAGGATCGACGATTTGGGCCGTGTCGTCATCCCCAAGGAGATCCGCCGCACCATGCGTATCCGCGAGGGCGACCCTCTGGAGATATTCACAGACAAGGACGGAGAGCTGATATTCAAAAAGTACTCCCCCATCGGCGAGCTGTCGGATTTCGCCGCGCAGATATGCGACAGTCTGCGCAAGTCCACCGACGGCATAGCCGCCGTGTGCGACCGCGACGCGGTGATAGCCATTGCAGGCGGCGCGAAGCGCGAGCTTATGGACAAGCCGATAAGCCCTCAGCTCAGCCAGATAATGGAGGATCGCTCCGCCTACCGCCATGAGAGCGCCGGCAGCAGCCTGCCCGTTAGCTCCGGTGATGAGAAATTCTGCATCTCCGTGGCCGCGCCGGTCATAAGCGAGGGCGACGTGATGGGCTGCGTGCTGTTCGTGAGCCCCCGCGGCAGCGCCCCCGGCACCGAGGTCGAATATAAGCTGGCGCAGACCGTCGCCTGTTTTCTCGGCAAGCAGATGGAAAGCTGAATCTTTGCCTGCAACTTCCGCGCACGGCGGATCTTGCAGGCGCTTTTTCTGCCCGCGGCGTGAACGCCCGGAAGCGTTGTTTCTATTTTGTAAACTTTTTTATTAAATTTGCAATTCTTGCTTGAAACCGGCTGTGCTTGCATGTATAATAAGCGCGTATGTAACGTAAACACGCGTATATTTGAAAAATCGAGGTTTGTCAAATGGAATATACTGCAATCGCAGAGTGGCTGAACACCACCTTTGCCGGGTATGACAGCGCCATTCTCGGCTTTATGAATACTCTGGCCACAGCCGCGGGCGGCTTCCTCACGCCGCTTATGAAGCTCATCACCTTCCTTGGCGAAAAGGGCATAATCATGTTCCTGCTTGCGATAGGCTTCATGTGCTTTTCAAGGACGCGCAGGATCGGCGTGTGCATGTTCGGCGCGGTCTGCTGCGGCGCGCTCATCACCAACATCATTCTTAAGGATATGGTCGCGCGGCCAAGGCCGTTTGAGTACATGGCCGTTTATAAGCAGTACTGGGATCTCATCGGCTCCCCGGCCGAAAGCGGGTATTCCTTCCCCTCCGGCCATGTGACGGCCGCCACGGCGGGCATGACGGCGCTGTGCTTCACGCGCGGGAAGAAGATGATCCTGCCGGCGGTGATAGTCGTGCTTCTGATGGGCATTTCGCGCAATTACCTTATGGCGCACTTCCCGTCCGACGTGCTTTTCGCCGTTATTATCGGCGTGCTTTCCGCGTTCATCGCGTACCTTATAACCAAGGCTATATTCAACTATCTTGAGGATAACGACGACTTCCCCTTCTGCGCCGCGATACTTGAGTTCGACCTCCCCGTGCGTCTGCCCGACCTGTCCGCGCTGACAGGCAAAGGCGCAAAGCGCAGCGGCGGGCGCGCATCCGGCCGCACGGACACCCGGCACGCCGCCGCAGCTGACGACGGCAGGACCGGCGCGCGTTCGGGCCGCGGCGGCAGCTCCGGCGGCTTCATGGCCGCGCTGCAAAACGCGGCAAGCGCCGGGGGCGAGCTTCTCAGCAAGGCCGGAAAGGCCATGCCCAAGCGCGGGCGTGACGGCGCCCGGCAGGAGGAGCGGCCCGCAAGGGGCGCGAAGAAGGAGGCCTCCGACTGGAACAGCCGCTGGGAGAACTACAGAAGCGCCAAGGACGGCACGGCGCGCACCGTGCGCCCCGCCCCGGTCAGGGCCGATGATGATATCTCCGGCTTCGACGTTCCCCCCGTGAGGGTGAAGGCGGCCTCCGCCGCGGATGAGGCGCAGGATGACGGCAGCAGCGTGTTCAGCTTCGACGAGGACGCGGACATGAAGATCGCACCCGCGCCGCGCGCGAAGAAGGCCGCGGAGGACGATCTCTTCTCGGCGGATATCCCCGCGGCGGCCCCCGCCCCCGCGAGAGAGGTGAGCGACGACGGCATCGACTGGGCAAGCCTCGGCATCGACCTTTCGTCCATCGACCTGACGGCGGCGGATGAGGAGGAGCAGCCGGTGAGACGCCGCAGATCCGACGCCTCCCGCGCATCCGGCTCGCGCGGCGGCGGCTACAGAGGACGCCACGAAAGATAAAACGCATATACCACCTGCTGCCCGCGGGCAGCAGGTGGTATTATTCAAAGCATATTTGCGGAAAAACATCCTTATCGGGAGAACAGACATGGAATTTGATTTTGAAGCCTGGCCGCGCCGCGGGATATACGAGTTTTTCAGCGGCCTTTCTCAGCCGTTTTACAGCGTGACCTTCACGCTGGACGTGACGAAGCTGTACGCCTGCGTGAAAAGGCGCGGGCTGTCGTTTTACTACGCGCTGACGTGGCTCGTGACGGAGGCGGTGAACTCCGTGCCGGAGTTTCTGCTGACGATACGCGGCGGCGCGGTCACGCCCCTTGACCGGCGGGAGCCGAGCTTCACCGACATGAAAAAGGACAGCGAGTGCTTCCACATTGTCACCATGCCCGCCGGGTGCAGCATGGATGAGTTCTGCCGCGCGGCAAAGCTGCGCAGCACATCGCAAAGCCGCTTTATCGACACCGAAAGCGAGAGCGACGCGCTCATCTTCATCTCATGCCTGCCGTGGCTGGAGCTGACGTCACTGACGAATGAGCGCGACTTTGACTGCGACGACTCCGTGCCGCGCATAAGCTGGGGCCGGTATACGCAGGCCGATGGCCGCATGACCCTTGGCATGTCGGTGGAGGTCAACCACCGGCTCATTGACGGCGTGCATATCGGGCGGTTCGCCCAGGCGCTTGAGGGGCTTATCGACGCGCTCGACTGACGGGGAGGGAACTTTTTCCCCGGCCGGCAGTCATAAGACCGGCGGTGCGGTATGCCCCCCGCCGACTTGAAGCTTCAACCGAGGTGACAGCATGAAGAAAATTGCCTGTCTCATTCTCGCACTCGCGCTGCTTGCGCTGTGCGCCTGCGGCGGCAAAGCGGAAGCGACGGAAACGCCCGGTGTTCCCAGCGCCGCGCCAACCGCGGCAAGTACGCCGGAGGACGTATGCGCCCTGCCCACTGCCCCACCGGCAACGCCATCCCCCGCGCCCCCATCCGAGGCGTCCGGCGCGGCGGCAGATACCCACGACTACGCGCCGTATTTCGCCGTGCTTGAAAAATACTACGCCGCCTTTTCCTCCGCTGCCGGGGCGGACGTGCTTGAGGGGCTGAACGGCAACGTTCCCTTCTTCCGGAAGCGCAGCACGCTGGGCTACGCCATGCGTGATGTGAACGGTGACGGCATAAAGGAGCTTATCATTGCCCCCACGGACGGCAGCATGTATATTTACGACATGTATACGCTTTCCAACGGGGAGTGCGTCAAGCTGCTGGAGGGGAATTCGCGCGGGGCCGTGTACATGCTGTGCGTTGGCGGCACGGTGGGGGCGGAGCTGTCCGTAAACGGAGACAGCTTCTGTCTCAGGACCTACCGGATAGAGGACGCCGCGCTCGTATGCGAACAGTGCGTGGTGTACAACGCCGATGAATACGACCCGGCCGCCGTGCCCGGCGCGCCGTGGCACACCGGCACGGACATTCCTGAGGACGGCGATCTTTCCGCCATGACGGAGATAAGCGAGGAGGAAGGGCTTGCGATGGTGGCCGCCATGCGCGAGGCCTACACCGCGATAAGCTACGCCCCGCTGTCCACGCTTCATTGATTTTTGGAGGATATAATGAAAAAGCTTTTTGCATTCGTACTTACACTGATAACGGCACTGTCGCTGTGCGCCTGCGGAAGCGGCACGGCAGAACCCGCGGAGGCGACGCCTTCTCCCGCGCCTGTCGAGTCCGCCGCGCCCACGGCGGAGGCGGAGCCGGCCGATAACTCTGTGCTTGAGGCGCAGACCGCCGAGCTGACCGCGCTTCTGGACGACTTCGGCACAAGGATACAGTCCGGCTCCGCCGGTTCCAGCCTCCGGGCCGTGGCACAGGCCGCGCGCCTGATGGATTGGGGCATGAGCACCGGCATGACGGATGCGCAGATCTCCGCCGCCGCGGCGGACTATCTCGCCGCGCTGGACGAGGACGCAAAGGCGCTATATCTCATGCAGATAGACTCGCTGGACTACGCCTATAAGCAGCTTTTGCAGCCCGGACAGGAGGAGCTTCTTTCCGAGGCCGGCTGTGCTGACGCCGCCTACCCGTGGAGCGACAGCCCCATCCCCGCCGTTGAAAGCCTTATGACGGCACTCGGCGCGCGCAGCGCCGGGGCGGAAGCGGAAACCTCCGCAGGGGCTGCGCCCGCCGTGCAGTCCGCTGATAGCGCGCCCGGCGCCTATGCCGGTATACTGGATGCGTACTATACCGCCGTCACGCAGCAGCCGGAGTTCAGCGCCCTCCCCGCGGGCGTCAACTTTGACCTCTACCCGTTCATTTGTCAGAACAGTCTCGGCTTCTGCTATTATGACGTCAACTCCGACGGCGTGCAGGAGCTTCTCATCGGCCCGGTAGGCCCCGACTACAGCAGCGCATGGATATTTGACGCCTACACCGTCGCAGACGGGCAGTGTATCACTTTATTCCAAGGCTATGAGCGCAATTATCTCGTGCTTCTCTCCGACGGCACGCTGGTCAATCGCAGCTCCTCCGGTGCAAGCGTCAATTCCGACGTGTTCAGCCACCTTGAGGGCGGCGCGCTCGTTCCGTTCTACTCGCTCATCGTCAACAGCACGGTGAATGTCGATAACCCCTATTTTGTCTCAAACGGCGGCGATATGAACTCTGACCCGGCGACGTGGCAGTCCATATCCCAGCAGGAGTATGAGCAGATATCGGCAGCCTATGAAGCGCAGACCGTCACGCTTGACTATACGCCCATCACGGCGCTGTATTGAGATTTACCTATATTGACAACGACGCGCCGCCTATTTACAATACTAGCCGCCCATATTATAATAGTATCAACAAGACAATGGGAGGCGTTTTAGATGTCGCAGGAACAGGCGTTGCAGCGGATAGTAACGGAGTACCCGGAGTTCATCAAAACAGCGATACAAATGATAAAGGACGGGGAGGACTTGGCAGAATTTCTGTCAGTTCTGGACTCGTTTTACTGAGCGACGAATTGCAAAACATACTAAAAGAACGCGGTGTTGCAGTTGAAGCGAAGGATGCTTCTGCTGACAAAGCCGCGTTTTCTGCTGCTCTTACATCTGCAAGAGAAAATGACTCGCCCCCACGCGTTTACAACGCGTGGGGTTTTGTACGTTTGCCGCAATAGGTCAGCCCATGCGGTTCGTCAGGCGGCCTATGCCCTCTATTTCGATATCGACCACGTCGCCCTTTTTCAGCCACGGCAGCTTCTTCCCCTTCTCCAGCGCCACGCCGCTCGGCGTGCCGGTGAAGATGAGGTCGCCCGGCTCCAGCGCGATATACCGCGAAGCGTAGCTTATTATGCGCGCGCAGGAGGATATCATGTCCGCGGTGCTGCCGTTCTGGCGCAGCTCCCCGTTGACGTAGCTCTTTATCCCCATGCCCCGCGCCGGGTCGAATTCATCCGCCGTGACGATGCACGGCCCGCACGGGCCGAAGCCCGGCATACTCTTCCCGATGAGCCACTGGCTGGTTCGCTGCTGCGGCGCGCGGCAGCTCAGGTCGTTTCCGCAGGTGTAGCCGAAGATGTACCCCCCGGCCTCGGCCTCGGACACGTTCCATGCGCGCCGCCCCATGACGATGACAAGCTCCGCCTCATAGTCGTAGGACTCCTCCCACTCCGGCAGCTCCACCGCCGCGCCGCACGGCACAAGCGCGTTTGCGAATTTTGAAAACAGTATCGGCACATCCGCGCTTTTCAGCTCCACGCCCTCCGCGTGCGCGCGGTAGTTCAGCCCCACGCAGAGAAGCTTCCCCGCGTGCTCCACGACGTTGAGGTATTCCGGCGCTTCAACGACCGGCAGAGACTCATCCGCCGCCAGCGCGCGAAGCGGCGCTGTGTCCGCCCCGGCTATCACCGCGTCTATCCCGTGCGGATATCCCGCGGCCGTCGCGTCTATCACGCCGCGCGCCGTCACCAGTCCCAGATGCGCCGCGCCTGCCGCGTTTATGCTGCATATTCTCATATGTACGCCCTCCCGTTTCTTGATGGGCCTATTATATACCATTTTCCGCCGCCGTTCAATCACCCGCGCCGTCAAACAGCGCCTTTATTTCGCCCCACAGCTCCACCGTGCGGAAGCGCAGCTCGTATCCATCGCTCTCGGTGATGATGGCCAGCTCCTCCGTGCTCATTGCCGCGCGTATCTCATCCGACTGCACGGACGACGTGCACAGCGGCGGAAACACCACGCACCACCAGTTGTGCCCCTCGCCCGCGCCCAGCACGACGCGCAGAGAATCGTATTCCCCCGCCGGCAGGGCGAAGCCGCTGTAGCGCCGCGTCGGGTATTTCTCCCGCCCCAGCGTCACCGTGACGCCGCGCCCCTCCGCCCTTTCGGCCGCGGCGCGGGCGATGCCGTCAAGATTTTCGAATATGCGCCGCTTCGCCTCCGCGCTGCCGTCCGCGCCGTCAAGCAGCGGCGTGAGGTATTCCAGCACCGCATCGCGCACGCGCAGCTTCAGCGCCTGCTCGCGCGCATCGTCCGACGCGGCGATGACGTGCAGCCGCACGAGCTGTCCGCTTATCGCGTTCTGCCGCCCCTGCGCCCACGTTCCAACGCACAGCGCCGCGCACAGGGCGATCAGCATCGCCGCCTCGACTGCCTTCAACTTGTTCTTTCGCATAAAAATAACCGCCTGTACTATGTAATAAGCGCTTTCGCACCCAACATGAGTATAGACGGTCATCTCGTTTTTTAATCAGCCATTTTCTCGCCCCTTCGGGGCAACCGAAAATGATGCATAAAAACTTCATGCACCGGTGTTTGCATATTTTCGTGGTGCAGCACTCATGCATGAAGTTTTATACCGGCTTTGCCGTGCAGCAGAAGCCGTAGTCCTCCTTAAGCGCGTCGCAGGCCGCGGCGGCGGCGCTCTCGCTGCCGTATATGCCGAACACGGCCGAGCCTGTCCCCGTCATCACCGCGCCCAGCGCGCCGCGGTCGAGAAGCGCGCTTTTTATCTCCGACACGGCCTTCATGCGCCGGTCGTCCACGTTTTCAAAGACGTTGTACATGCGCCGGCAAAGCTGCGGCAGATCTCTGGTTTTCAAGGCCGCGACGATGCCCGCCGTGTCCGGATGATGGTGTGAGCGCACCATGTCCAGCTTTTTGAAAAGCTCCGGCGTCGAGATGGAGAAGTCCGGCTTGCATATGACGAACACGCACTCCGGCAGAGGCGGAAGCGGGGAAAGCACCTCGCCGCGCCCCTCGGCCAGCACCGTGCCCCCTCTCACGCAGAACGGCACGTCTGACCCGACGTCGCCCGCGATCTCCTCCAGCCGCGCATCGCTCACGCGGCGCTCGAAAAGCTCGTTCATCCCGCGCAGGACGGCCGCGGCGTCCGCACTGCCGCCCCCCAGTCCGGCGCAGACCGGAATACGCTTTTCAATCTCAATATCCAGGTGCTGCACCGTGTCGCCGATCTCCCTGAGATAGCGCAGCGCGGCCTTCACGGCGAGGTTGCGCTCATCCCCCGGAATAAAGTGCAGATTCGTGCGCGCGCGGACGCGCCCCGTCTCGTTCAGCGCGATGCGCACCTCGTCCGCCAGCGACACCGTCTGCATGACCATCACCATGTCGTGATAGCCGTCGGCGCGCCTGTCTGTCACGTCGAGGGAGATGTTCAGCTTCGCATACGCCTTTTTTATTGTTTCTTTCTTCATGGCATTCATCCGAACAGGTACACCCGCAGCTCGTAAGGCCGCGTGGTGAAGCCGTTTGCTATAACAAAGTTGTGCTCATAGTTTGCAAGCACCAGCTCGCCCTTTTCAAGCGGGCGGTCCTCCGGCAGCTCAAAGCGCACAAGCTCATTCGTGAACGAGCACACCACCAGAAGCCGCTTCCCCTCATACTCGCGCTCATAGACGTACAGCTTCCTGCTCTCGTGCATAAGCTCGTTGTAGCTGCCGTATATTGCCACGGGATTCTCCTTCTTGAACTTGATGAGCCTCCTGTAAAAGTTGAGGATGGAGTCGGGGTCGTCCTCCTCTGCGCGGACGTTTATCGTGTGGTAATTGCTGTTGACGTAGAACCACGGCGCTGCCGTGCTGAAGCCGGCGTTCGCCTCGCCGCTCCACTGCATGGGCGTCCTCGCGTTCTCGCGGCTTCTGGCCTGTATAAGCTTCAGCACGCGCCCCTTCGGCATGAGCTTTCCGGCGATGCGCGCGGCGTTGAAGGTCATCACGTCCTTGTACATGTCCAGCCGCGGCAGGGCGATGTTCAGCATACCTATCTCCTGCCCCTGATATATGAAGGGCGTGCCGCGCTGGAGCATATACATCGCCGCCAGCATCTTCCCGCTCTCCTTCCAGTACTGCTCACTGCCGTAGCGGCTTATGATGCGCGGGTGGTCGTGGTTTTCTATATAAAGCGCGTTCCAGCCCTTCCCCTCAAGGCCCTTCTGCCATGTGGTGAAGGCCTTCTTCATCCGCTTGAGGTCGAACGGCCGCGGCACAAAGTCCGTCAGAAAGCAGTCCGCCGTCATGTGCGAAAAGTCGATCATCTCGTCCATGACCTTATCCTTGCCCTCCGTCACGTATTTCAGGGCGACGTTGATGTTCGTCATCGGGCTTTCGCCGACGATGAAGCAGTCATAGCCGTCCAGCACGTCGCGCTTGAACTCGGCAAGGTAGGTGTGCACGTCGGGGCGGTTGGTGTAATGCTGCATCCCGTTCGCCGCGGGCAGCTTCGGATATACGCTGGGCAGGCCGGGCGTCTTGGCGATGTAGGTTATCACGTCCTCGCGGAAGCCGTCCACGCCCATATCCAGCCAGAAGCGCAGGATGTTCTTGACCTCCTCGCGCACCTTCGGGTTGGACATATTGAGATCCGGCTGTTTTTTTGCGAACAAATGCAGATAATATTCGTCTAAGTTACTGTCATACTCCCACGCGTCGCCCTCGAAATGACTTGTCCAGTTGTTCGGCGGCAGGCGCTTCCCCCCGACGTAGCGCGCGGGGCGCCAGTAATAATAGTCGTGATAGGGGTTGTCGCGGCTCTTTCGGCTCTCCTTGAACCAGTAGTGCTCATCCGAGGTGTGGTTGACGACGAGATCCATAAATACGCGCATTCCGCGCCTGTGCGCCTCCTCCAGCACCGTCTTGAAGATGTCGAGGTTGCCGAAATCGGGGTGTATATTCATGTAGTCGGAGATGTCATAGCCGTAGTCGGCGTTCGGCGAGGGGTAGAGCGGGGAGAACCATATCGCGTCCGCGTTCAGGCTCTTTATATAATCCAGCTTGCTCAGCACGCCCCACAGGTCGCCGATGCCGTCGCCGTTCCCGTCGCAGAAGCTGCGCGGCCATATCTGGTATACGACCATCTCCTTGTACCATTGCTTTCCTGCCATAGCGTATTCTCCTTCCCACGCGCCCATGCGCGCTCACATGCTCTTATTATTTATATTGTATCACAGCATTGTGCTTATCTCAACCGCGTGTAAAAAGATTTTTTGTTCTTTTTCACGAAAGTGTGCTTTAAAGCCCCTCGCGTGTGTCGAAGCTATTGACAAATCACCCTTTTTTGTGCCATTATGTATATTTGATAGTGCTCTTTATTATAGCGCCCCGGCGCTGAGGTCACTTGACATGAAAGGATAATTTGAAAATGAAAAAGCGTATCATATCACTGGCCCTTGTGCTGCTTATGATGCTTGCGATATTGCCCGGCGCGGCCTTTGCCGACAAATACAGTACTCTCGGCCAGGTCACTGCCGGCACGCCTGTCAACTACCTTCTGGAAAGCCAGCTCCCGGCCAACTGCACGCTGGAGTACACCAGTCTCCCGGCCGGCTGCAATATCCAGCTTGACGATACCGGAACGGAGCTTTACCTCACCGGCACGCCCACCGCGGCGGGGGTGTATACCTTCACGGTCACTCTCCGCGACAACCTCTCCGGCACGACGCTGGATACGCTGACCTGCTCTCTCTCCGTCACGGGGGCCGTGCCTGTTATCACGCCCTCCGGCAATGTGAGCTGCTACGTCGGCGATTCCGCGATTCTCTCCGTCTCCGCTTATGTTTCCGACGGCGGTATGCTCAGCTATCAGTGGTATTCCTCCGCCTCCCCCGTCAACTACGGCGGCACGTATATCGTCAACGCGACCTCTCCTGAGTTCGCCGCGGACACCTCGCGCACCGGCACCACGTATTATTACTGCGAGGTCACAAGCTCCGGCCCCTCCCAGTCGGTCACTGCCGCATCCTCGCCCATCAGCGTCACTGTCACGCAGGCCGTTGTTGACAGCATCATGATAAACTCCATGCCGCAGAAAACGCGCTACGCCGTCGGCGAGACCATCGACATCACCGGCGCATCCATCCTCGTCAACTACGGCAACGGCACCCAGCAGATCATCTACACCGGGTTTGACATGTCGCCCCGCGTGTTCACGACCGCCGGTCAGGTCACGGTCGAGCTTCTTTACGGCGGGAAGAGCTGCTCCTTCCCTGTTACCGTTCTTTCCGAAGAGGACAGCATCGACGGCATCGGCATGGTCACGCTTCCGCGCAAAACGGAGTATACTCAGGGCGACAGCCTTGACCCCACCGGCCTCATCTTCCGCGCGTATTACTCCGGCGGCAGCTATAAGGACATCGACTCCGGCTATACCTACGCGCCGAAGGTCCTCACGAATTCCGGCAGTCAGACCATCACCATAAGCTATAAGGGCAAGACGTGCACCTTCACCGTCACCGTCAAGTCCGAGGAGAAGGCCAGCGTGCTGGAGGTCGCCTCCACGCCGCGCAAGCTCACCTATAATGTCGGCGATACGCTCGACACGGCCGGGCTCGTGCTCAAGCTCACGGGCGGCGGCAATACGCAGATAATAAATTCCGGCTTCACCTGTGAGCCGACCACGCTTACGACCGCCGGGTCGCAGGCCGTCAAGGTGCGCTACGGCGATCTTGTCGCCTCGTTCACCGTCACTGTGAACGCCGCCGCAAGTCCCAGCCCCAGTGCCTCCGCGCAGCCCTCGCCCAGTCCGTCCTCCGCTGTCTCCCCCTCGCCCTCCGCAACGCCCAGACCGGTCGAGCATGAGCGCCGCTCCGGCAACGGCGTGCTCGTGGTCGTCATGATCATCGCGCTTTTGTGCCTTATCGGCCTTGGGTTTTACATGCTCGTCATGAACGCCGGCGGCATGGAGGAATTCAAGAACCGGTTTGAGTATAAGCTTTATAAGCTCAAGAGGAAATTCAGAGGGAAATGACCCTCTTCCGCGCTGCGGCAGGCCGGAAATTTCGGTCTGCCGCAAACTTTTTCCTGAAAACTGTTGACATCTGCCCCCGGAGTATGGTATTATCTCAAGGCTGAATGAGGAAACGGCCCGTGCGGGTGTAGTTCAATGGTAGAACACCAGCCTTCCAAGCTGGATACGTGGGTTCGATTCCCATCGCCCGCTCCAAAAAAGCGGAAACATGCGCCAATAGCTCAGCAGGATAGAGCAACTGCCTTCTAAGCAGTAGGTCGGGGGTTCGAATCCCTCTTGGCGTGCCATTGCTTATAGGTCCGCAAGGATTTTTGATATCAGAACAATTTATATGGTGGGATTAGCTCAGTTGGCAGAGCACCGGATTGTGGTTCCGGGTGTCGTGGGTTCGAGCCCCATATCCCACCCCACACCGCGAAAAGGCCGGCAGCGCCGGCCTTTTCGTCAGAAAGTCCACCTGCACATTGGGATGTAGTGTAATGGTAACACACCGGACTTTGACTCCGATATAGTGGGTTCGAGTCCCGCCATCCCAGCCACGTCGCCAGACTTCTTCCGGCCTGTGCTTCCCTCGGCTGAGGAAAGCTTCGACCTCCGAAGTCCGTCTCCTTTTCGGCCGCGGCCCGCTTTGCTGTGCCCGCGTCCGATGTGTGAGGCCTCCGGAAGAGGGTTTATATATATCCCGCGCATATATTTGCCCCAGTAGCTCAGTAGGTAGAGCACCTGCCTTTTAAGCAGGGTGTCCGGGGTTCAAATCCCCGCTGGAGCACCAAGGGAAAAGCCCTGTAATCGTTGAGATTGCAGGGCTTTCGCCTTTTGCAGGTCTGTGCAAGTTTGTGCAAATCTCTGCAAGCTTTGGGGGGCAAAGCTAGGGGGCAAGGGTGCTCTGGGGCTAAAATTGGGGTTACAGCCCCCCGCCGCGCCAGCGCGCCCGCTTATCCTATCGTGAGGTTGGCCGGGTGGAACTTCGCCGGAACGACAGCGATCTCATACCCGTCGGGATCCTCCACATAGTAGATGTCCTTTTGAAGCTCCTCGATGCATACAACGCCCATCTCCTTGTGACGCCTGTAGCTGCCCTCGAAATCATCGGTGACAAAGGCGATGTGCACGTTATTCTCGCCAAGCTCATACGGCTGCCGCCGCTCGCCGTACCACACGAGGGATATCATCGTGCCGTTGTGCTTGTCGCTGAGAAAGCACAGCACCATGTCCAGCGTGCTCTTCGGATGCATCCGGAAAACCTCCTTCATTCCGAACACGTCCTCATAGAATTTCACGCTGCGCTCAAGATCCAGAACGTTCAAGCCGATGTGCCCTATCGCATAACTCATAAGCCTTTCCTCCCGTTTCATTCATCCGTGCCGAGTCTGAAATACTGCTGTATGAACGAATCCAGCAGCGCAAGCTGCGCCTCGTTCAGCTTGTCTATCTCGCTTAAGACCTTGGTCTTTATCGACGAATCGGCGGGAACGAGGAACATTTCCCCCTCCCCCGTGCGCAGCCATTCGCCGTTGACCTTGAACGTGTTCTCTATAAGAAGCTGAAGCCGCGAATTCAGCGGCATCTTGCCCTGTATTATCTTTGAAAAATACCCAGGGTCGAGATAAAGCGCCTGGGCAAACTGCCGCTGCGAGAGATTAAGCTCCTTCAGCAGCACCTTCAGATTTTCATTAACGCTGGACATATTTTCTCCTTGTACACCGGACTTTGCCGGTTTCGATAGTAAAATAATATCACTTCGCATTGCCTATGTCAACTAATTATCAGAAAAGTGTTGACATAGGCAATTTTAAATGCTAGAGTGTTGCTTAAGGCAATATGTATAATTGCTTAAAGCATTTTACTGCTAATTAAAACACAGAAAGGAACAGTAACGTGAAGTACGAAAAGCTTTTTACCCCCATTCAGATCAACGGCGTTGAGCTGAAAAACCGCATTGTCATGTCCCCCATGCACGACGGTCTCGGCCTGACCGGCGGCGACGTAAACGAACAGGTCATCGAATATTTTGCCGCGAGGGCAAAGGGCGGCGTCGGCCTTATCATAAACGGCTTTACCGTCGTGTGCCCTGATGAGCTGTGCGGCACCGCCGGCGCAGGCCAGTCGCACCTGACCACGCTTGACAACCGCAATGCCTTCCAGCTCCTCGCGGAGCGCGTCCATGAGTACGACTGCAAGCTTTTTGTCCAGCTCCATCACCCCGGCCGCTCCGTCTACGCCCCGCAGTTTCTCAACGGCGGCCGCCAGCCGGTCTCCAGCACCGCCATGCCTGCCTCTCTCAAGGGCGATTCACACGCCGCCCCCGCGCGCGAGCTGACCGTGCCTGAGATAAAGCAGATCGTCAAGTGCTACGCCACCGCCGCGCAGGCCGCGTACACCGCCGGTTGTGACGGCGTTGAGGTGCACTGCGCGCACGGCTATCTCTTCTCCCAGTTCATCAACCCCTTCAAGAACGAGCGCAAGGATGAATACGGCGGAAGCCTTGAAAACTGCTGCCGCATCGCTACCGAGACGCTCGACGCGATACGCATGGCCGTGCCGAAAAGCTTCCCCGTCTCCGTGCGCATAAACGGCGCGGAGGGCGACTTCCGCCCCAACGGCAAGGAATGGGATATGAACTATATGCGCGGCGTGGCAAAGCTTCTCGTCGCGCACGGCGCAGACATGGTCAACGTCTCCATGGGCGGCATGGATTGTATGCCCAATCCCGACATGCGCGCCCGCTACCGCGACGATATCATCAAAAACATAAAGGACGTCGTGGACGTGCCCGTGGCGGCGGTCAACTGCCTCAAGACGCCCGAGGAGGCCGAGGGTATGCTTGAGGACGGCATCGCCGACATGGCGATACTCGGCCGCCAGCTCATCTGCGACCCCGAGTGGGCCAACAAGGCGCGCGCCGGACGTGAGGACGACATCCGTCCCTGCCTCTCCTGCAACAACTGCATCCATCATTCCTCACTCATGCAGCCCATCCGCTGCGCCATCAACCCCCTCGCCGGGCGCGAGGCAGAGGACAACAGGCTCGTTCCCGGCTCCGGCAATGCCGTCGTCATTGGTGCAGGCCCCGCCGGTATAGAGGCTGCGTTCACCCTTGCCGCGAAGGGCTATGACGTGACGATATATGAAAAGTCGGACAGGATCGGCGGCAGCATAAATCTGGCCGACAAGGCCCCCGGCAAGTTCCGCATGGATATACTCCTCGACTACTGGAAGCGTCAGCTTGAGAAGAACGATAAGATCACCGTGAAGCTCAGCACCGAGATCACCGATGAAAAGCTTGCCGAGATCAAGCGCACACTCGACCCGAAGGTCGTGTGCCTCAACGTTGGCGGCAAGCCCGTCGTGCCGAACATGCCCGGCCTTGAAAATGCCGTCACCGCGCATGACGTGCTCTCCGGCAGAGTCAGCGTCGAGGGGAAGCGCGTCGTTATCATCGGCGGCGGCATGACCGCGCTGGAGACCGCCGAATTCATGGCAGAGCGCAAGAACACCATCGTCCTTTGCGAGATGATGCCCCAGTTTGCCGCCGACACGTTCATCTACCGCGTCGTCAAGACCCAGCTCGGCCTCGCGCGGCAGGGCGTGGCCATGAAGCCGCACACCATGGTGCTCGGCGCGAACGCCGACGGCGTCATGTACAAGGATCTTGTCACCGGCCTTGAGGGCGTCCTCCCGGCGGAGGTCATCGTGCTTTCTCTCGGCGTGCGCCCTGACAGAGCGCTGCGGGCGAAGCTTGAGGGCATGTTTGAAAACGTCGTCGTCCTCGGCGACAGCAATAGGACCGGCACCCTACAGAACGCCACCGGCGAGACCTTCCACCGCCTCAAGAGAATATAAGCCAAAATTCATGAAAGGAAAGATATAATATGGAAAGCTTCTACACACAAGTTCCTCTGACCTTCTTTGAAGAAGACGCATGGAAAAAGGCCGCGAGCCTGTGCAAGCTTCAGGGCGTGACAAAGGCCATGCTCGTTTTCGGCACGGTCACGCGCAGAACCGGCCTTGCCGACAAGGTCATCGCCAGCTTTGAGTCCATGGCGATAGACGTGTACGAGTGGACGAAGGTCAAGCCCGACCCCAGCTATCATGACATCAATGAGGGCGGCAAGCTCGCCCGCCGTCTCGGCGTCAGCGCCGTCATCGGCATCGGAGGCGGCTCCGCGATGGACACCGCCAAGGGCATATACGCCATGCTCGGCAACCCCGACACGGACAACATCATGGATCACTGCTTCGGCGGGCGCGGCAAGGCCAAGCCCATCAAGCGCCCCATGGCAATGCTCGTCATGATCCCCACCACCTCCGGCACCGGCTCGGAGGTCTCCACAGGCGCGGTCATCACGGACGACGAGATAAACTACAAGGCCACCCTCGGCGGGCTTCAGATACTGCCGAACGTCGCCCTGCTCGACCCGAAGCTCGACGTGACCATGCCGTTCAGCCTCACGGCGCATACCGCCTTCGACGCGCTGACGCACGCGATAGAGAGCTATCTCGTCGGCGGGCTTGCGCATAAGGTAAAGCCGCTCATGAACTTCAACCCGCTCACCGATACCATGGGGCTTGAGGCCGCACGCCTCATCTACGCGAACCTACCCACGGTGCTCGCGCACCCCGACGATATCGACGCACGTGCGCAGGTGAAGTACGGCGCGATGCTTGCCGGCATCGGCATGTGCCCCGGCGGTCTGACGCTGGGGCACGGCATAGGCCAGCTTTTCGGTGCACAGTGGCACATTCCCCACGGTCTCGGCTGTGCCCTCGGCCTCGTGCCTGCCATCCGCCAGGGCGTCAAGGTCGCGCACAATGACCGTGCGCGTTACGCAAGGCTCGCCTACAACCTCGGGCTTGAGGTCGCGCCCGGCGCCGGTACCGCTCAGATCGCCGAGCAGATAGCCCAGGCCATAGAGGCGCTCATGGTCACGGCAAAGATCCCCACCGTGCGTGAGCTTGGCCATACCGCCGATGAGATAGACGCGCTGGTCGAGGCCGGCATGAAGGATCCCCTCAACTTCGTCAGCGTCACCCCAGATGAGCTTCGCGCCCATCTTGAATATCTTTTCAGCAAGTGATACTGCAATTCCCCACAGCCGGGAGAGGCCGTTGCGCCTCTCCCGGCTTTTCTTATATCCGCGCCGGTGGCAGGATGCGCGCATATTCTGTTTTTTTAGTTGACTACCGCGGCATAAAAATGTAAAATATATTGATTAGTATATTCTCAGTATTTCTTTGCGTATCCGGAGGGTGAACATGGCACTGCTGCAATTTGCGGACGCGGGCCGTCTCAAACAGGCGTATATACTCTCCTCCCCGCAGCGCAGCGAGGGCGTGCAGGCCGCGCGCCGTCTTGCCGCCGCGGCGGTGTGCACCTCCGGCGGCGCTGTGCCGTGCATGAAGTGCCGCGGCTGCCGCAAGGCGCTTGAGGGCATCCACCCGGATGTTATCGCTCTGCGCCGCCCGACGGACGACAAGGGCCGCGCGAAGAAGGAGATCACCGTCGATCAGATACGCGCCATGTCCGCCGACGCTTACGTGCTGCCCAACGAGGCCGCACGCAAGGCGTACATCATCGAGGATGCGGACATGATGAACGTTCAGGCGCAGAACGCCGCGCTGAAGCTGCTGGAGGAGCCGCCCGCGGGCGTGATGTTCATCCTCTGCGTTGAAAACTCCCAGCTCCTTCTGCCGACGATACGCTCGCGCTGCGCGGAGCTGTCTGTTGCTCCCGGCAGTGCAAACGCGGAGGACGACGCCGAAAGCGAAAGCGCGAAGCTTGCGCGGGCGTATTTCAAGGCCGTCGCCACAGGCTCGCGTGCGAAGCTGTGCTCGTTCTGCTTTGCGAACGATTCTCTGGATCTCCGCGCCGCCGCCGATTTCATCGACGCCGCGCTGGAGCTTGACGCGGATATACTATGCAAAAGAAAGGCCGATCCCGGCCTTGGCACGCAGCAGCTCATGCATATATATGAACTCCTGCGCCGCTGCGAGGCGCGTCTGCGTGTGAACACAGGCGTGAAACACATATTCGGCCTGCTTGCGGTGGACTCTCTCCGCGGCGGGCAATAAGGAAGGGCAAATAATTGGTAGAAGTAGTCAGCATTAAATTCAAAAACCGGGGCAAGTGTTATTTCTTTTCCCCCAACTCTTTGCAGATACGCACCGGCGACAAGGTCATCGTCGAGACCGCCAAGGGTCTTGAGATCGCCGACTGCTGCCGCGGCAACCATCAGGTCATGGACACCGCCGTGGTGCAGCCGCTGCGCCCCGTCGTGCGCATCGCCACGGCGGACGACCTGCGCGTGGACGAGCTCAACCGCAAGCGTGAGCGCGAGGCGTTCGAGATATGCCAGCAGAAGATTGCCGAGCACGGCCTTGACATGAAGCTGGTGGACGTGGAGTGCAACTTTGAAGGGAACAAGACGCTTTTCTTCTTCACCTCCGACGGGCGCGTGGACTTCCGCGAGTTGGTGAAGGATCTCGCCGGGATATTCCGCAACAGGATAGAGCTTCGGCAGATAGGCGTGCGCGACGAGGCCAAGATGATAGGCGGCCTGGGCATATGCGGCCGTCCGTACTGCTGCAGTCAGTTCCTCGACGATTTTCAGCCCGTATCCACAAAGATGGCGAAGGTGCAGTCGCTTTCGCTCAACCCCACGAAGATATCCGGAAGCTGCGGCAGGCTGATGTGCTGCCTGCGCTATGAGCAGGAAGCGTATGAGGATCTTCTCAAGCACGTGCCCAAGCAGGGCGCTTTCGTCGAGACGAAGGACGGCTACGGCACGGCGGTGCAGGTCAATCTCCTGCGTCAGACCGTGAAGGTGAAGCTGGACGCCGACGGTGACGACACTCTGCGCGTGTACAAATCCAACGAGCTGGCCGCCGTGCCCGGCGGCAGGCCGAAGGACGGGGAGACGCCTCCCTCCGTGCTGCATTACGTGCCGGAGGAGGCGGAGGACGACGCGGATGAAGCCGCCGCGGACGAGTGGGCCATGCCCACCCTCGTGATACCTGAGCCCGTGATAGAGCCGCAGGAGGACGCTCCCGCGCGCCGTCAGGGCGCATCCCGCCGCCGCGGCCGCCGCGGCGGAAAGGGCAGAGACGCCGCCAAGGGTGAAAAGCCCGCCGCCCCGGCAGACGCCCGGCCCGCGGCAAAGGGCGACAGGCCCGCTCCCGACGGCAGGGGCGCTGCGCGTGCACCGCAGCAGGACAAGCCCCCGCGCGGCAGGAACCGGCGCGACGGCGCGCAGAGCAAGGCCACGGTGAAGCCCGTCAAGGTTGAGGCGAAGAACAGCGCCCGGCCCGACGCGCCTAACGGCGCGCAGGGGCGCGCCCCCGACGCCGCTGCGCCCGGCGCAGGCGCGGCCAGAGGCGGCGGACAGCACCGCCGCAAGTATTACCACGGCCGGCCGAAGAATAAAAACGGCGGGGCAAAACCCGAATAAAGCATATTACCGCCCCCGGTGTTGTGAAACACCGGGGGCGGTCAGTCTGTCCGAACTCATGGCCTCTCTGCCAAGCCCATACGCCCCTGTCCCGCCTCACATATCCCCCGCGCCGCTTTCATATACTCAACTACGAGCAAATTGGGAGTGGTGCATGTGCGTACAAATATTGAGGAAAGGGTCTGCGACCTTGCCGCGTACATCATAGATAATCAGACCACCGTCCGTGCCGCCGCAAAGCAGTTCGGCATCTCCAAGTCCACCGTACACAAGGACCTGACCGAGCGTCTGCCGCGGATAAATCCCGCCCTGTACAGGCAGGTGCGCGCCCTTCTGGACCTGAACAAGGCCGAGCGGCATATTCGCGGCGGCCTTGCCACAAGGCGCAAATACAAGGGCGAATAGCGCAGAAGGAATAAATACAGGGTGCAGGCCGTAGCTGCACCCTGTATTGTCATATATGGGGTTTTGCTATCTTCTTAGAAGTAAGCAACAACGGAGCCCTTGTAGGTGTCGTTGATGAACTGCTTGACGGCGTCGGTCTGGAGAGCCTTGACGAGCGCCTGGATCTTTGCGCTGTTCTCGTCGCCGCTGCGAACCGCAACAACATTGGCGTAGGTCTCGGTGGCCTCGCTGTCGGTGCTCTCGTAAGCGAGGGCGTCATCGGAGGTGTAGCCGGCCGCAAGCGCGTAGTTGCCGTTGATGATGGCTATCGTGCCCTCGTCGCTGTTCTTGAGCTGAGAGGGGATGAGGTCTGCCTGAACGGGAGCGATAACGTAGCCGTGGTCGTCAACAACGTCAAGAGTGGTGAGGCTGCTGTCGAGGGAGGAGCCTTCGGGAAGCTCTATCAGGCCCTCCTGCTGGAGCAGGAGCAGTGCGCGGGTGCCGTTGGAGTCGTCAGCGGGGATAAGGATGGTCGCGCCCTCGGCGAGGTCAGCAAGAGAGGCTACGCCGTTGCTGTAGATGCCGAACGGCTCATAGTGGATAACGGCCGCGGAGACGAGGTCGGTGCCGTTCTGCTCATTGTAGCTGTTGAGGTAAGGGCGGTGCTGGAAGTAGTTTGCGTCAAGCTCGCCGTCGGCAAGTGCCTTGTTGGGCAGGACGTAGTCGTCGTAAATGACGATGTCAAGCTCGTAGCCCTCTGCGGCAAGCGCGTCCTTGATGCTCTCAAGGATCTCACCGTGGGGAGTGGCAGTCGCGCCGACCTTGATGACTTCGAGCTCTGCGGGAGCTTCAGCGGCATCGGAGGCGGTGTCAGCCGCGGTGTCTGCGGCCGCAGGGGCCTCAGTGGCGGCGGGGGTGCTTGCGGCGCTGCCGCAGCCGGTCAGGGCCGCGAGAGCCAGCACGAGTGCGAGGACGATGGAAAGAGTCTTTTTCATTTTAATTTTCTCCTTTTTATTGAAAATTTGAGGTTGGTGAATTTACTTGCGGGGCATGGCCCCGCGGGGCTTTATTACAGCCGCTTGTCGGTCCTGCGGGCGATAAACATGCCCGCCTCCTGAATTATCTGCACGATAATGACCGTCAGGAACACGCATATCCATGTGATGTCGGGGTTGGAGCGCTGATGCCCGTATATAATAGCTATCTGGCCGAGGCCGGTGCCGCCGATGGTGGCCGCCATGGCCGAGTAGCCGAGGATGGTGACGATGGAGATCGCCGCGCCCGTGATGAGCGAGGGCTTCGCCTCCGGGATGAGCACCTTGGTGATTATCTCAAAATTGTTCGCGCCCATCGACTGTGCGGCCTCTATCACACCGGCGTTGACCTCCTTGAGGGAGCTTTCGCACATGCGCGCCACATACGGGGCGGCGGCGATTACCAGCATGACTATCACGGCCTTGTTGCCGAGGGAGGTGCCCACGACGAACTTTGCCACGGGCAGCATTGCGACCATCAGTATAACGAAGGGGATGCTGCGGAAGAAGTTGACTATGAGGCCGAGGATGGTGTTCAGCGCCTTGTTCGGACATATGCCCTTCTCATCTGTGATGTTGAGTATGACGCCCAGCGGCAGGCCGATGATATACGCGATGGCAGAGGAAATGAAGGTCATATATACGGTTTCCCAAATGCCCAATTGTATGAGACCATTGTCCCAGAGCTTATAAAACATTTCGGATAACATCGCTTATATCTCCTCCTTCCAGTTCACGCCGCTGCCCTTCAGCCACGTGATTATTTTTTCGGCCTCCCGCGCGTCGTTGGGAAGCTCTATCACCATGTGCCCGTGCAGGACGCCCTCGAATATCCTCGTATCTGCGAAGAGGATGTTGACCGGCGCGCCGCATTCCAGAACCATCTTGGAAATGAAGGGCTCATTGGTTTTCTCTTCTCCGTTGAAGGTCAGCCTTACGCGGCGGCCTCCCTCGGTGCTGATCGCGCTGCTGTCCTTCGGCACGATCAGGTCGCGCGCTATCTTCGACTTGGGGTTGGTGAACACGTCCGCCACCTTGCCCATCTCCGCGATGTGGCTGGAATCTATCACGGCCACGCTGTCGCATATCCTGTCTATCACGCGCATTTCGTGGGTTATAACAACTATCGTCACGCCCAGCTTCTCGTTTATCGCCTTTAGCAGGTCGAGTATCTGCCGGGTCGTGTTCGGGTCAAGCGCCGAGGTGGCCTCGTCGCACAGCAGGTATTTCGGCTTCGTGGCAAGCGCACGGGCTATCGCCACGCGCTGCTTCTGTCCGCCGGAAAGCTGGGAGGGATAGCTCTCGCCCCTGTCCTCCAGCGCCACGAGCTTCAGCAGCTCCTTCGCGCGCGCCTCCGCCGTCTTTCTGTCCACGCCCGCTATCTCCAGCGGGAAGCAGATGTTGCGGATGACGTTGCGCTGCTCCAGCAGGTTGAAGCCTTGAAATATCATACCTATCTGCTGGCGGAGCTTCAAAAGCTCCTTCCGCGGCAGCTTCGTCAGACTCTGCCCGTCGATGACGACCTCGCCGCCCGTCGGCTTCTCAAGGAGATTTATGCATCGCACAAGGGTGGACTTGCCCGCGCCGCTCAATCCGATGATGCCGAATATCTCGCCGTCGTGTATCGTCAGATTTATTCCGTCCAGCGCGACGATCTCTTTGTTTGCTGCGTGGTAGACCTTGCTGAGATTTTTTAACTCGATCATTTTCCTGCCCCACTCAAAAAATAATGGCCTGAAAGCTCGATTGCTTTCAGGCCCGTAATTACTGAGAATATGTAAAACAGGTTTTATGAAGCAAGCGAGCGTTTTTGGGCGCGCATCATCATGCACATGCCCATCATGCACATCATACCCATCATCATGTTGTCGCAGCGGCGAATAGACATGTTGTGGCTTGCTCCTTTCCTGTGTTGGCCTGATTATATTCCTACCCATGCGGTATGTCAACATGGAATTTTTCACGGTGTTGCACAAATCCGACACGCGAATTTTGTCGCAGTTGAACAATCCTTATTCCGGCTCTTGCATCCTGGGCGGTTTTGTCGTAAAATACGGAAAGTGCCGCGCGTAAACGCCCCGTTTTCGCCCGGCACTATATTTTGTGGTCAAAGTGGTTACAAGGCGATTAAAAATCAATATTTTGTGTTTTGACTATTGACAACGGCGCACGGAGAATATATTATTACTCACGGACACATCAGGAGGACGTTATGCTGATCTCTGGACTGCAAAAGCTCACCCTGCTCGATTACCCCGGCCGGGTGGCGTGCACGGTGTTTACGGGCGGCTGCGATTTTCGCTGCCCCTTCTGCCACAATTCCTCGCTCGTGCTGCCGGAAAGGCTGGCGCACGACACGGATGAGGAGGCTGTCCTCGCCTTTCTCAGGAAGCGCCGGGGCACGCTGGACGGCGTCGCCGTCACGGGGGGGGAGCCTCTTCTGCACGGCGACATCCCCGAATTTCTTGAAAAGGTGCACGGGCTTGGCTATAAGATAAAGCTCGACACGAACGGCTCCTTTCCCGACAGGCTTATTGATATAGTAAACGCCGGTCTTGTGGACAGGGTCGCAATGGATATAAAAAACTCGCCCGAGCTGTACGGCGTAACTGTCGGCGTGCCCGGGCTGGATCTCGCCCCGATAGAGAAGAGCATCCGCTTCCTTCTCGAGGGTCGCGTGGATTATGAGTTCCGCACGACCGTCGTGCGCGGGCTGCACACGAAGGAAAGCGTCGTGCGCGCGGCGAAGTGGATAGCGGGCGCGAAGGAGTATTATCTGCAGCAGTTCAAGGACTCCGGCGACGTGCTGCATATAGAGGGGCTCGGCGCATTCAGCGAAAAGGAAATGCACGCGCTTGCGTCCGCCGCGGCGGAATACGTTCCGGCGGCGGAGGTAAGAGGCGTATAAATATAATAGACAAAGTTCAGTCTTTAATGGGAGGATAAGCAATGTATCAGGTAGTAAAGCGCGACGGGAAAATAGTTGATTTCGACATCGTGAAGATCGCCGACGCCATAAAGAAGGCGTTCGACGCGACCGGCACCGAGTATAACGACAGCGTCATAGACTTTCTCGCCCTCAAGGTCTCGGCGGACTTCCTGCCGAAGATAAAGGACGGCAAGATCGCCGTTGAGGATATTCAGGACAGCGTGGAGGCCGTGCTCTCCCGCGGCGGGTATGAGACCGTCGCCAAGTCCTATATCCTTTACCGCAAGCAGCGCGAGAAGCTGCGCAACACCAAGTCCACCTACCTCGACTATAAAGAGACCGTGGACAAGTACCTCAACATCGAGGACTGGCGCGTGAAGGAGAATTCCACCGTCACCTATTCCGTCGGCGGCCTCATCCTCTCCAACTCCGGTGCCATCACCGCCAACTACTGGCTCAGCGAGGTCTACGATCAGGAGATCGCCGACGCGCACCGCAACTGCGACATTCACCTGCACGACCTTAGCATGCTCACCGGCTAC
>ENA-OUQC01000299-OUQC01000299.1-human-gut-metagenome-genome-assembly--contig:-NODE-299-length-40840-cov-4.679490_pt1 | contig 40840 bp, 35 predicted proteins | sample MGYA00237942_ERZ548815 | MGnify/ENA primary metagenome ERZ548815 (study PRJEB26490, sample SAMN05194722) | human gut metagenome | biome: terrestrial biome; feature: human-associated habitat; material...
AGACAGTGTGATTATTCCGTCTCAGCCGAACTTCCTGTCAACCAAAGGTCTTAACTTGCTTCTGCGCTCAATTTCCAAGATTAAGAGACAGATCAACCCGAGATTAAAGATTGACGGCATCCTGCTGACGATGGTTGATAACCGCACGAACAATGCCAAGACGATTATCACATCGCTCCGTTCTTCAGTGGGAGAGAACATCCGTGTGTTCAATGCCGAGATTCCGTTCTCGGTGAGAGCCGCGGAGTGCAGTCTTTCCGGGGAAAGCATTTTCTCACACGACAAGAACGGGAAAGTGGCAGCGGCGTATGAGGCACTCACGAAGGAGGTGACAGAGATTGAAGAACGTGCGAAAAATCGACCTGGGCCTGACTGGATACGATGAGTTGTTCGCAAATGACGAGGAACGCAAGGTAAACAAGCTCCCTCGCATTTTCGATATTCCCATCTCGGAAATCGACGATTTCCCCGACCATCCTTTCAAGGTAAAAATTGATGAGGATATGGACCAGCTTGTTCAGAGCATCAAAGAGCGCGGGATCATCACTCCTGTCACACTTCGTCCGAAGGAAGACGGACGCTATGAGATCGTATCAGGCCATCGTCGGAAAAAGGCTTGTGAAATCGCCGGACTGGAAACCGTGAAGGCAGAGGTCCGCGAAATGAGCCGTGACGAGGCCATGTCTTTATCGACGAGTTCCATGTGGTGTTTGAAAATGAGTTCTCGGCGCAGTTCTTCAACTCTGCATGGCGTCAGTTCCGTAAGCGCAATGCTTATCCGACTGCGATTACGCAGAACGTGGAGTACCTGCTTGACTCCGTTCAGGCCAGCACGATGCTCTCCAACTCTGAGTTTGTTATCATGCTGAACCAGGCGGCGTCCGACCGCGAGAAGCTCGCGCGGCTTCTCAACATTTCCAATGAGCAGATGAGCTATATCACCAACGCAGACGCAGGCTGCGGTCTGATTAAGTACGGTTCGGCGCTTGTCCCGTTCATCAATCAGTTCCCGCATGATACAAAGCTCTATCAGCTTATGACCACGCGCCCCGGTGAGGGCGAATTTGCAAGAGGACAGGATTAACCCTGTCCTCAATCTTTTATGGAGGTAATATGAAATGAAAATCAAAAAGATCATTGGCATCGCCGCTATTGTGGTCCTGTGCGGGATCGCGGTATTCTCTGGCGTCGTGTTTCATCACCAGTATCAGGATCAAAAGAACAGCGCACAGCAGTTTGAGGACTTGTCCAATATGATTGCTGACGTGGACAAGAGCGAACTCGACAAGGAGCCTGTTCCCGAGCCGGGTGAAGACGAGCCCGTAAGTGAGACAATCTCTGAGGAAGAACTGGCTGCGCGAGAAGCAGAGCTGGCAATGGAGAAGTACAGAGCCCTTTTCGATCAGAACAGCGATTTTGTTGGCTGGATCTCCATCGACGGCACGAACATCAACTACCCGGTCATGTGGACGCCGAATAATCCAAACTACTATCTGAAGCACAGCTTTGAGAAGGAGTACAGCGATTACGGCGTTCCGTATATTGACGAGGACTGTGTGATGGGAGAGAGCAATAACTACGTCATCTACGGGCATCACATGAAGAACGAAACGATGTTCCACGACCTTTGCAATTATGCCAGCAAGGACTTCTATGACGAGCATCCGATCATTAAGTTTGATACCCTGTTCGGCTTCGGAGAGTATCAGATCGTTGCGGTTTTCCGCTTTGATACGAACAACGACACCTTCCGGTACAATCAGTTTACGGATATGGATGAGGAGCACTTCAAGAACTTCATGAATAGTGTCCACCTCCGCCAGCTCTATGACACCGGTGTAGATGCTGAGTACGGAGACCATCTTATCACGCTTTCCACCTGTGAATACACCTACACCAATGGGCGGTTCGTGGTAGTTGCCAAGAAGGTTTAATCCTGTTCTTTGAGGAAGGAGGCGATAGCTATGAGCAGGATTAAGACGAGAGAAAGCGTGAAGGATATCAAGGTCATTGATAAAGCGGCTGTTGCCTCCGAGCGTATGAAGACGGCGCTGGTCAGGTCAAAGGATCAGTTTGAAAATCTGATGGACGACGGCCAGGTCACGCCGTCTGAATATGCGGAGGATAAGATCCGCTATGCTGCGGAAGATGTTGCAGATCGTGTCGGTCATGATGTGTCATCCGAGACGAAGAAGGCAGTTAACAAAGGCAAAGAAGCATATCGGAAACATCGTGAGGAAAAGCGGATCGAAAAGAATGAGGAGCGGGTCAACCGCTATGAAGAGCGGTTCCGTAGGGAGGAACAGGCCCGAACCGAGAAGACTTCTTCTCAGGAATCTCATTCACATGAATCGACTACACGAACCTCAGAGCCGCAGGGACCTGCGCAATCGCGGAGTGAGTCTGCATCCAAACGGCAAGCTGTCTCTCAGAAGCAAAACTCTATTCGGCAGAGGAAGAATGTCCACCAGCAGAACACCGTCAGAGAGACAGCATCCACCGGCGGTGAAGTCCGAAAGAACGCTGTACGCGGAACTCGAAATCAGACCATCAAAACAGCGGAGCGAACGGAACACACGATTAAGCAGTCCGCCCGTTCTGCCGGAAAGAAGACCGTGAAGACCGGAGCAAAAGGCACGGTTAAGTCTTCAGAAAAGGCAATTAAGACAGCGGAGAAGACTTCCAAAGCGGCCATTAAAACGGCTGAGAAAACCGCCAAGGCAACTCAAAAAGCTGCTCAGGCGACCGCCAAGGCCGCACAGAAGGCTGCTGAGATGGCGAGACAGGCTGCGATTGCGGCATACAAAGCTGCTGTGGCGGCAGCGAAGGCAATCGCCGCTGCGATCAAAGCGATTGCTGCTGCGATCAAGGAACTGATTGCTGCCATTGCCGCCGGTGGCTGGGTGGCAGTAGTGGTGATTATTGTTATCTGCTTGATCGGCCTTATCGTGGCATCCTGTTTCGGAATCTTCTTCTCTTCGGAAGATACTGGCTCTACGCAGACCATGCAGCAGGTCGTCCAGGAGATCAACCTGGACTATCAGAATAAGCTTGACGATATCAAGAACTCCAACACCTACGACGAGCTTGAAATGTCAGGCTCCCGTGCAGTCTGGCCGGAGGTCCTTTCCATCTACGCTGTAAAGACCACCAACGACCCGGATAACCCGCAGGAAGTGGCGTCTATGACCGACGAAAAGAAACAGCTTCTGAAAGATATCTTCTGGGAAATGAATGAGATTTCCTATGAAACCGAAGAAAGGACAGAAACGGTCATAGTTGAAACAGATGATGGAGAAGGCAACATCATAGAAGAGGAAGTCGAAGAGACAACGGTATATCTGTATATCACTGTGAGTCATAAGACCGTAGAAGAAATGATGGCTCAGTACGGCTTCACTGAGGATCAAAAAGTCCAGGTTGCCGAGCTGCTCGCACAGGACAGCAGTATGTGGGCATCTGTTCTCTACGGCATCTACGGAGCAGACGATCAGATTGTTGCGGTTGCGCTGTCTCAGCTTGGCAATGTGGGCGGTGAGCCCTACTGGAGCTGGTACGGTTTCGGCTCTCGCGTAGAATGGTGCGCCTGCTTTGTATCGTGGTGCGCCGATCAGTGCGGGTATATCGAGACTGGCGTAATTCCAAAATACGCAGGCTGTGTCAACGGCGTCAACTGGTTCAAGGATCGTGGTCAGTGGGCGGATAACGATATCGAACCGGCACCCGGTATGATTATCTTCTTCGATTGGGATAACAAGGGCAGCTCCGGTCCGCAGGACGGTGAATCGGATCATACCGGCATTGTTGAGCGGGTCGAGGACGGCATTGTCTACACGGTAGAGGGCAACTCCGGCGATAGCTGCCGTGAGAACCATTACGCTGTGGGCTACTATGAAATCCTTGGCTATGGCATCCCTGCTTACTAAGCAACAACCCCGCCACCCGTATGGGTGGCACCTACATATACGAATACAGTGCATAAGGTGAGGCGAAAAGCTTGCACCACGGCTTTTTAATCAATGGATTTTGAGAGGAAACCTTGATTTTAGCGATTGCTCGTGGTATAATGCATCATGTGTTTTTGTATCTACGCGCCGTCGACGCTATATCTTACAGATGGAGGTGTCTAATGAAAGTTCGCTACGATAAGCTTTGGAGGCTTATGAAAGATAATCAAATGAAGAAAAGCGAGCTTGCGAAAGCTGTTGAGATTAGTTCTTATGCTATGACAAAGCTAAATCATGATCGCCCTGTAAGTATGGAGGTTATGATTAACCTCTGTAAAGTCTTCCATTGTGATATTGGTGACTTAATGGAAGTAATAGAAGATTAAGAACCTGTGAGGTAATACGTTTTCTGAAATGAGGTTCAAATATGGAACACAAGAGACTCTATGTTGTGGATAATTCCTCTGAGGCCCAAAGCGTCAAACAGTATTTGACCGAATGGTGCTCAGTATCAAAGCAAATGGACATTGCGACCGGCTATCTTGAGATAGGTGGTCTTCTTGACTTAGATCAGAGTTGGCAAAAGCTAGAGAAGATCAGAATCATCCTTGGCAATGAAGTTACCAAACGTACAAAAGAAGTCATTGATGCTGTTGTTGAAGCTCTGCTCTCTCGCCTTAGAGATAGCGTTGATGCTGAACAAGAGCATAATGAATTCCTTATCGGTGTTCCGGCTATTGTCGAAGCAATGAAATCCCGGAAGATCGAATGTAGAGTCTTTGACAAAGATAAATTCCACGCAAAAGCTTATATCACTTATTTTCGTGATGATTATAGAGATCAGTTTATCTCTTCAATGAACCTGCCAAACGGCTATGCGCTCGTTGGTTCCAGCAACTTCACTCACGCTGGCTTGACTAAGAACATTGAGCTGAATGTTCAGGTAGATAACGAGGTCGCAGAGCTACAGGAGTGGTTTGAAGAGCGTTGGCTTGAAGGAACTGACATAACGGAAGCTATCCTTCAAGTGATTGAAAACCATTGCAAAGAGTTCAGCCCCTATGATGTTTACCTGCGCTCCATGTATGAGTATTTCAAAAGCCGTGAAGAAACAGTCTCTGAGTGGGAAAACCACGAGTCTGTTGTTTACAAGGGTCTATCACAGTATCAAAAAGATGGCTACAACAGTCTTGTAGAAATAGCCAATCACTATTCTGGCGCATTTCTTTGCGATGGCGTCGGTCTTGGTAAAACATTCGTTGGTTTGATGCTCATAGAGCGTTTTGTGAAGAAAGAACGTAAAAACGTAGTCTTAATGGTTCCGGCTGCTGCCAGAATCTCGGTTTGGGAGACTACTATAAAAAAATATATTCCTGAAATCTTGGAAGGATTCTACCCATTCAAGATCATAAACCACACAGACTTACTCCTTGAGAAAAATGAAAACTTGATGCGCCAGATCGCTGAACAGGCAGAGATTGTTGTAATCGACGAAGCACATCACTTCCGTAATCGCTCATCAAACAGATATCGCAAGCTGTTTGACATGATGGCCACTGGCCATCAGAAGCAAATGTTCATGTTAACAGCTACTCCGATCAACAACAGCTTTCTTGACCTTCAGCATCTGATTGAACTCTTTACTCATCGGCAGGATGATTACTTTGCTGCTGCGCCTTTGGGTATTCATAGCCTGTCCGGTCACTTTAAGAAAATGGAAGCCAAGCTGACGACAATGACCGGCACAAGTGTTTCGGATTCTGTGGATGTATCTGATGACATTTTCCGTGCAGATCAGCTCGTCAATGAGCTTGTGGTTCAGAGAAGCCGTGCATATGTAAAGAGAAGCCTTTCTAATGAAGAAGGGGCAAAGGTTCTCTTCTCTGTCAGACAAGCGCCTACGGTTGCTAACTACTCACTACGGAAATCTTATGGAAGTCTGATAGATCACTTCATTGATTCGTTCTATCGGAAAGATAAGAAGACCGGAAAGAATCTGCCCATCTTGGCATTGGCTGTGTACTCGCCTTATGAGGATGCCTATTACATTGGGGACAAGTCGAAGATAGATGAAATGGTTTCCGGACGGCAGCAGCAGGTTGTGAATTTGATCCGCCAGTTGCTTCTGAAGCGCTTTGAGAGTTCAGTTGAAGCATTTGCGGAAACTTGTATAAGAATCTATGCTCGGCTCAGGAAGTTCATGCTGGACTACAAAGATTATGGCAATGTACGCCAGATTGAACGGCTGCTGAACAAGCAGGAAGATATTAGCGCTTTTGTTGACCGTTTCATTGAAGAAAACATTATGACCTCTGTTGAGGAGCTAGAGGACGATCTTCCTGACTATGTTTGGGAGGTCGAAGAAGCTCTTGACGTGTCAGACTTTGATATCCGTGCTATGCTGGATGACACTATCCTCGACATGGAAGTGTTGTCTGAGTTCATCGAGGACATCATGGGCTTTGAGCCGGAAAACGATGACAAGATCAGAGAACTTGAGAGAATTCTTCGTGAAGATCCCCGCGTTGCTAGGAAGAAGGTCATTATCTTCTCTGAATTCCGTGCAACTGCAAAGTACATTTACCGTGAGCTATTGAAGGACGGTTTTACTGGCCTTGCTGAAGTGGACGGCCAGAGTAAAGGCAATCGGCACGAATTGGTTCAGCGCTTCGCCCCGTACTACAATGACAAATCTTCTGCCGAGATAGAGGACGAGATTCAAATTTTAATTGCTACGGATGTGCTTGCAGAAGGCCTGAACCTTCAGGATGCCTCCTGCCTGATTAACTACGAGCTTCACTGGAACCCCGTGAGACTGATGCAGCGTATTGGTCGTGTGGATCGCCGGAGGAATGCAGAAATAGAAGCCAAGCTTCTCCATGACCACCCTGAAATTGCCACTGACAGAGAGAAAGCTTTCTACTGGAACTTCCTGCCTCCTACCGAGCTGGAGCAACTGCTTTCCCTGTATCGCACGGTGTCTCAGAAGACGCTGCGAATCTCCAAGACCTTCGGTATTGAGGGCAAAAAGCTTCTTACGCCCGAAGATGATTATGAGGCACTGAAGGAATTTAACTCTCAGTATGAAGGCGAGACTTCCAGCGACGAGGAGATGGCGCTGGCCTATCAGGATCTCTTGGCTGAGAATCCTGATTATGACCAAGTACTCCTTACACTGCCGAAGAAGATGCACAGCGGAAAAGGAGCATCTACAAGAGCAGGATACTTCTTTTGCTATGAACTGCCCACCAAGAGAGCGGATGGAACTTGGTCAAGCGGTGACGGACTGTATCGCTGGTACATAGTTGATCCGGAAACCGGAAACGTCTCCGATCAAGCCTATGAAATCTGGAAAGCAATCCAGTGTGACCGCGAGGAGCCAAGACGACTCGAAACAACAGAAGAAGATTTCGCAACTGTTCGGAAGACTATTGAGAGCTACATCAAGAAGTCTTACATGAGAGCAGTACAAGCTCCGCTTGGCGTTAAGCCTCGCTTAGTAACTTGGATGCAACTCTGCTGATGGAGGAAAAACAATGAGCGTAGACATCAGGAAAGTAAGGGACATGAATGGGCTGATCGCCTATTTTGCCGAGATCCTGAATTGGAAAATTGACCTCGATGACTTTGATGACATCGAAGATATTGCCTATGACTTCGAGGCAGAGGATATTGGGCTTAAAGAAGAGGCTTTTGCAAAAATCAAGTCTCTCCGCCAGCTGCCTCCTCTTGTGGACGGTCAAAAATGGGGCATTTTTTGCGTAGAGTTTGACAGCAGAAAATTCGAGGTTACGGCTCTCAGGAAGATTCTGTCCGGACTTATTCCCAAGCGTAGAAACTCTGCTGATCACGCTGTATGGAACCAGCAAGACTTGCTGTTCATCTGCTTTTGGGGAGAAGACAACGACCGGACTATCGGAGTTGCCCATTTTGAAGACGTGGAGTCTGGTCTGCCTCAGATTAAGATGATTTCCTGTGCTCCTGCGTTGGAAGACTTTACGCAGATCAAGACCTTTGAAGACCGTTTGAAGAGCCTGAAGTGGCCGATGAACTATGTCGATCACGAGAAGTGGCAGGCTGACTGGTCATCTGCCTTTACGACTGGATATAAGCAGACTATCCGTGATGCTTCAACGCTCACAGTGCAGCTCGCTATTGAAGCCCAAGGTATCAGAAACAGAATTCTCGATATTCTTGAAGTCGAATCACCTAACGGCTATGTCCATCTGCTTTACGATAAATTCAAGAACACACTAATCCATGATATGACCGAGACACAGTTTGCCGACATGTATGCGCAAACCGTTGTCTATGGCTTGTTCTCAGCGCGTTGCATGGATGAGACGCAGGATGATTTCAGTGCTGCTGAAGCAGTAGCTTGTATTCCTAATACCAACCCGTTCCTTAAAAACTTGATGAGAGAGTGCTTGGGGGCTGAAAACAACAGCAAGCTCTCCTTCGACGAACTGGAAATTGGCAATGTTGTTGATCTCCTTATGCACACCAAAACAGATGCCATTATTGCCGACTTCAATCGACAAACCGGTGGCGGTCGAGAAGATCCAGTAATCCATTTCTACGAAGAGTTTTTGACCGCATACGACAAGATGCAGAAAGTTCAGCGAGGCGTCTATTACACTCCGCAGCCTGTTGTTAACTTCATCGTGAGAGCTGTTGATACGATCATCAAGAAAGATTTTGGCCTGGAAGATGGCCTTGCGTCTACTGCTACAAAGACGATTAAGGTTATGCGTCAGAGCAAGCGGCGCGTAGGGTATTACTATACACAGGTGGAGGACACCGAAGAAGTACCGGCTATTCAGGTGCTTGATCCTGCCACTGGAACAGGCACATTTATCCGACAGACGATTCTCCAGATCTACGATAACTTTAAGAAAAAGAATAGTGGTCTCGCGGCTGATGACCTAAAACGAGCCTGGAATAAGTATGTTCCAGATCATTTGCTTCCTCGTATTAATGCCTTTGAACTGATGATGGCTCCTTATGCTGTTGCTCATATGAAACTTGCAATGGTGCTTAAGGACACTGGTTATTGCTTTGAGAATGATACAAGACTGAAAGTGTTTTTAACCAACTCTCTTGAAGAGGCTGGGAATTCTGACGGCCAGCTTACTCTATGGTCTGATCCCCTCGCAGTTGAATCAATAGAAGCAAATAAAGTGAAAAAGAACAGCGGAATAAATATCGTTATAGGTAATCCACCATATAGTGGGATTTCTTCAAACGCAGGAGAGTGGATTACTAACCTGATAGAAGATTATAAATACATTAACGGAGTTCATTTCGGAGAACGTAAGCACTGGCTCCAAGATGATTACGTAAAATTTATCCGCCTTTCGGAACACATTTTGGAGAACTCAAATCAAGGAGTTCTTGCCTTTATCAATAACCATGCTTTTATTGACAATCCAACTTTTAGGTGTATGCGATATCATTTGCTTTCAACCTTTGATGAGATATATATTCTTGACCTGCATGGAAATGTGATGAAGAAGGAGGTCTCGCCTAACGGAGAAAAGGACGAAAATGTTTTTGACATCCAACAAGGAGTTTCTATCAATATTTTCATTAAGCGGAATGGAAAGTCAAAAGGATTGGCAACAGTATATTATTCTGAACTCTTTGGCAGGAGAGAAGCAAAATATGATTTATTAAGAAGTCACTCCTTTGAAGATATACACTGGACAAAGCTTGATCCTAATGAACCGTTTTATTTCTTCATTCCGAGAAATGAGAGTAATCGTGATAAATATGAGACAGGGTTTTCGATTAAAGACCTAATGCCTGAGCATACTACAGGAATTGTTACTGCGCGAGACAGTCTTGTAATTGATTCTTCAGAAGAGGCATTGCTTCATAAGATTGAAGCGTTTGTAGCGCCGGAAAAGACAGATGAATATGTTAGACAAGAATTCTTCGGGAATAAAAAAGAAGGGAAATATCTTCCAGGAGATTCGCGCGGATGGAGTTTGTCGATTGCTCGTGAAGCGATTCGAGGGAATGATCATCGAGCAAAGATAAAGAAAATAGAGTATAGGCCATTTGATGTTCAATACATCTATTATGATCCCAAAATGGTTGATTGGGGAAGAGACAGCCTTATGTATCACCTGTTGGCAGGTGAGAACTATGGACTGATTATTCCTCGACAGGCCGCAACAGATAATTGGTCTCATGTGCAAATAACAAGGCATATGGCAGATAACAGGGTGCATTATAGCAATAAGGGAATTCCTATTGAGTGCCCATTATATTTGTATTCTGAAAACTTTGGGACCTTAATTCGGAAGCCAAATCTCAACGTAGAAATTGTGAAACGAATTGCAGAAAGGGTAAAACTATCATTTGTTCCTGATGAAGCGCTGAAAGTCGAGGGCTCTTTTTCGCCATTAGATGTACTCGACTATATATATGCTGTGCTGCATTCAAAACGGTACAGAACTACATATCTTGAGTTTCTTAAATTTGACTTTCCTAAAATCCCATATCCGGATAATAGTGAATACTTCATAACTATGGTGAAATATGGGAAACAGTTACGCACAATACATACAGATGAAACGGATTCGACATCGGATCTGTTCACATATCATGGCGAAGAAGTGATCGCTATCTTTAAGCCCCACTATGATGACGGAAAAATCGTGTTCAATGCAAACGGAGATAATGTTAGTGGTGTGCCTGAAGAAATATGGAATATGTATTTTGGCGGGTATCAGCCTCTTCAAAAGTGGCTAAAGGATAGGCGCAATACTAAAATTGGAAAGATGGAAATCCAGCACTACATACATATCATTACAGTCCTAAAAGAAACGAACGACTTAATGGAAGCGATTGATCAAGTAATACGGATTTGATCTGAACAACCAAAGCGAATGGAGTAATGGGCATGGCTGAATTGGTGTTATTAAAATGTGATATAGGCTCAAAGGCAGCGACTATACTCTGCCCTAAATGTGGTAGAATTAGTCGGCAAATCCTCTCCGCCTCGTATTCACCTAATATGGTTGCGGAGCTGATTCGGCCTCACACATGTCCAATTTGTGAGACCACATATCGGAGCTGTAATCCAAGCCAAGCAGGAAACTGGTCGGCTGCTTTTGCGCGCTATAATCGTAATGCAGACCAATACAATCAGTCCGTAAAGATGAGCTATCTTAGACCCGCACCTCAAGTAACACCTATTACGCAACCCATTGCTTCTTCTCAACAGGCAACGTCTGCTCCGTCTCAGCCTCCGAAGTATTGGTTCTGTGGAGTTGCGCTCAATCAGATGAGCAGTACATATTCCTATCTCAGTGATATAGGGAGGATCAATATTGGGACATCGGTTGTGGTTCCTTTTGGGGCGAATAACTCTCCAAGAGTGGGTGTAGTGAAGACTTGCCAATTCCTTGCACAGCAAGAGGCACCATATCCGATTGAAAAAACAAAGCACATTATTCGCGTTGCCACCGAGGAAGACCTCCACCCGTCAAAGCCTGTTCCGCCGTTGTTCGATACTTCAAGTCCAGGTTATGCAAATCTGACATCGGCTCTGAAGCAGGTCGCGGAGAAAAAAGCGGAAGAACCTATAGATACAACATTGCCAGGGAAAAGTATCACCGATATTCCGACTGATAGAGATAAAGAAATCATTATAGCTAAGGAATCAACGCCTGCTGAAACACCTGGTCAGTCACTTAGCTCGATAAGTATTTCCGCACCAGCTACCGGAGATGCACCTGCTACTCCTGACGAAGACCTTGATCGTAAAATTGAACGCTGGAAGCGTGAGCTCCTTGATACCGGCAAGCGCAATAAGATGATTAACTACCGGGAGACGAAGAGGGCCACTCTGCGCATTTTGGAGCCAGAAGCATCCGAGCTGTTCAACAAGCTTGCCTTTTCTGAGAAGCCTTTGACTTTCCAGAAGCCCATCAACAAGGATACGGACTTGCGAACCTACTCCATGATTGCTCTCATGGAGACGCTTTCCTATACCCTGAATGTGCAGGTCGGTGATATTAAAACTGCCGGAACAATCATTGAGCGGGAGAAGACACTGAAAAATCTCCGGTCGAAAGCAAAGCTCGCTCAGGAAGAACAAGGTACAAATATCCTGTATCTCTGCTTTGGGTTTATCTATTGGCGTGAGCAAGACAGAGAAAGCTCTCCTTGGTTCAAGGCTCCGCTTCTAATGATGCCTGTTACTCTTGGCCTCAAGTCTCTAAATGCGCCATTTACTTTGAGCCGGTATGATGATGAGATTGAAGTCAATCCTACACTGGATTACCTCTTCAACACCGAATACCACATCGACCTACCGACATTTGACTTAAAGAACAGACAGTCGTTCGATGATTACTTTGCTCAGATTGAAGAAATTGTCGATAAGCGTGGCTGGAAGGTCATGCGAGAAGTCAGTCTCGGACTGCTTTCGTTCTTGAAGATTAGCATGTATCACGATCTTAATGAGCATCGTGATCTAATGGTAAACCATCCCGTTCTTCGGGCGATGGCTGGGGACAGGACGGCCATTGGTGATCTGCCCCCTCAAGCGGAGCACTTTGACTTTGATGGTGTTAAGCCCGATGAGTGGCACGAAGTAGTTGATTCAGACTCCAGCCAGGAAGAGGCAATTCTTCTCTCAAAGCTTGGGGTCAGTTTCGTAATGCAAGGCCCTCCGGGAACAGGAAAAAGCCAGACAATTACAAATATCATTGCGGAAGCTCTTGCGGATGGGAAGAAGGTCCTTTTCGTCTCTGAGAAAGCTGCCGCTCTTCAGGTCGTTTTGAAACGCCTTACCGAGGTGCATTTGGATGATTTCTGCTTGTCGCTGCACAACTACAAGGCAAACAAAAAAGAGATCATTGATAGCATCGGCGCAAATCTGAGCCTTGAAGATGAGTATATAGACAGCTCCGCACTAAGAGAGCTTACAGAGCTGTTCCATGACAGATCTTTTCTGAACACCTATGCAGGAGAGCTTCATAAGGCTATTGCACCGCTTGACCAAAGCGTCTATATGGTCTTTGGCCGGATTTCCAAGCTGGAAAAAGCAACTGTTCTGGAATTCTCGATGGATAAACCGACAGAGATTACGAAAGAACAGTATGCGTCTATCCTGTATTGTGTGTCTGCTTTTGAGAAAGCTCTTCATAACATGGAGGGCAAGCTGAGTGAAAACCCGTGGTTTGGTACAAAAGCAACATCTTCTGGCCAGACATATAAGCTGCAACTATCGCATGATACAGAAAACCTTTCCAGCAACCTTCGTAGGATTTCTGAACTTGCCGGAAGGATTGATTCTCAGCTCGGATCGGGTAAGACTAAAAGTTTTGCCGAGGTTAAAACACTTCTCGATATTACATCGGCTCTTAGCACACGGCCTTCGTATATAAGCCGGACATGGTTCGATACTGGAATTACTGCTCGTGGAAGAGCCAGCCTTATAGAGGCCAAAAAACATTCAGAACGCCTACATCAGTATAGGGATGCAGTGCTGAACGAGTGGGATAGCTCTATTCTGAATATTGATTCTGAGAGTATTCGGGAACACTTCTGCGGAGATTTCTCATGGATATATGATACCGAAGGAAGCTCTACCATTGAGAGTCGTCTGGCCGGTGAGCAATCAACAGCAGAAGAACTGAAGCACAGGATAGAAGATCTGCTGTCTACCTATCAAGAAGGATTGCAAGTCCTTGCATACACTCAGGCGGACACGGCTGAGAATATCCGCATGGTGTCACGTGTTCTGAGCCTGATAGCAGAAGCCCCTTACATGGAAGCGACTTGGTTTGATGCCAGGAAAAACGCTGAAATAGTGCCCCTGATTGACGAGGCTATTTCGCATAGTGCAACGATTAGTTCCCTTACGGAAGAAGTATTGAAAAATTGGGAGCCCTCTGCGTTTGAAATCGACGCGGACGGTATGCTTGCCAGGTTTAAGACGGAATACGTTGGCATGTTCCATACGTGGAAGTCTGGATATAAAGAGGATATCAAGACTTTACGGCTCCATTCAAAGGCAGTTGGAGGAAAGATTGACGAGTCTACGGTAGTTGATTTCCTCCAGAAAATTAAAGAACTTAAAACTGAAAAAGCTTGGTTTGACGCCAATAGTGAGGCGCTAAGAGCAGCTTTGGGTAGCCAGTATCGCGGTGAAACGACGGAGTGGAGCCGGGTGCGCGAAAGCATGTCCAAAGCTCTTGAAATAACAAATGAATTCCCATATTCCAGCATTCCCGAAGAAACTATTTCTGCATTACTTGGAATTACCGGAAGTTTGCAGCTTTCCGGCGAAGTCCGTCGAATAGCAGAGGCTCTTTCGGCTGAAACTGTTGATCAAATTGAAGCTGCAATACAAAACAGCCGTTATATCAGTAGCTACTCAAAAGACAGTGATATTCGAGAGTCCATAGTTCCGCAAATCAGCACTTTCATCGAGAACTGCGGTATTCAGAGCAAGTACGTTTCTGAATTTACGGCTGCAAAGAAAAATGGCGTATTGGTCTATGAAGACATTTCAAAGCTTCTGTCCAATTCGGCTGTAATAAGGGAGGAAAGGTCTTGGTTCGAGGAACACAGGAGTGTCCACAGGAGCCTTTTCGCAGAAGCATATCAGGAAGATGAAAGTGACTGGACGGCAATACTCAGCGGCTACGATACCGTTGATCGCTTTTCTGAGTTGTTCGCAGGTTCAGTTCCCGAAACAATAATCATCATTGCTTGCAGCCAGAGTGCCAACCCAAATCTCCTGTCCGATGTGCCAGAACTTGCTGCACTTGTAGCTGACACTGAATCCAAACTTGCTGTCTTCTCAACTCAGTTTGAATCGGATGACTTCATTAGCCGTGATATGGTTGCAGTTGCAGACCATTATGACGCCTGTATGAATGGGTTTGGTGAGCTGAATAAGTGGCTTGATTACGCCGAAACAAGAGAAGAATGTGACAAGCATGGTTTGTCTGATTTCACGACAAAAGTAGCAGAACGAGACAATACAGTTGATGACATTCAGGACGCTTTTGAGCGCGGCTTCTATATCCAGTGGCTCAATATGCAACTGGATAATGTGCCTGCTGTTCAGGCATTCCGCAGGAGAATCCACGAACAGCGTTCTGAGCGGTTTGTGAAATTGGATGTAAAGCAGTATGAGATTGCCCGTCGAACCATCAGAGAGAGGATAATAAGTACCTATCCAAATTTGAATAGAATAGCAAGAGCAGGATCAGAGCTTGGAATACTTCGTCATGAGATGGAGAAAAAGCGTCGTATCATGCCCCTCCGCAGATTGTTCCAGAGCATTCCAACCTTACTTCTTACTCTGAAACCGTGTTTGATGATGTCCCCGCTTTCTGTTGCTTATTTCTTGGACGCTGAAAAGTATCAATTCGATATGGTCATTTTCGATGAGGCATCTCAGATCTTCCCGCAGGATGCAATCGGAGCAATCTTTAGGGCAAAGCAGGTCATTATCGCAGGTGATACAAAGCAGCTTCCGCCTACCAATTTCTTCGCCGCGAGTACAAGCAACAGCAGCGAAGGATATGACGATGATGAAGGATATGATGATGAGGTTTATGACTCCATATTGGAGGAGACCGCCAATATTCTTCCTAATCGTACCTTGCTTTGGCATTACAGAAGTAAGCATGAACATCTGATTGCTTTTTCCAATCAGGAAATCTACAAGAATGAACTTGTCACTTTCCCCAGCAGCAATGAAAGCGATCCTGATACGGGTGTAGAGTTTGTTTACGTTGAAGACGGATATTATGAGCCGTCACCTCGCAACTATAATATTCTTGAAGCAAGACGTATTGTAGAGCTTGTCAAAGAGCATATTGAAAAACACCCGGATCGTTCCCTGGGCATCATAGCCTTTAGTGAAAAGCAACAGCAGGCAATAACATTGGAAATACAACGGTTCCGTGAAAAACATGCTGAGTATGAGGCTTTCTTTGCAGAAGGAAAAGAAGACGAGTTCTTCGTTAAGAACCTTGAAAATGTTCAGGGTGATGAACGTGATACGATCTTCTTCAGCGTCGGTTATGCCAAGACAAAGGAGCAAAAAGCCAATGGCCGTCCTATGTCAATGAGATTCGGCCCATTAGGTATCTCTGGCGGTGAGCGGCGTCTGAATGTTGCTATTACGCGCGCAAAACTCAATGTAAAGCTTGTAAGTTCTATTCTTCCTTCAGATATTGATCTTTCGAGAACTGAGTCCGATGGAATTCGTATGCTTCGCTCTTACATTGAGTTTGCTATGAATGGTGAGGCAACGCTGGCCGCTGCACACAGGAACAACAGACCTGATGATTTTGCAGATTCTATTGCTCAGTTCATTCGGGAACAAGGCTTTAAGGTGCAGCAATACGTTGGTTGCTCTGGATATAGAATTGATATTGCCGTTGAACATCCCTCCGACACCGTAAAACAGTTTGTTGCCGGTGTTGAATGCGATGGTTTCTCGTATGTAGCAGCAAAGACTGCGAGAGATCGTGACCGACTCAGAAGTACCGTCCTGAAAAACATGGGTTGGAATCTCTATAGGGTTTGGTCCGCAGAATGGTACAAGAATCCAGAGATAGAGGGCCAAAAACTCATTGCATTCCTCAATGGCGCAATCAAGTCCTGCGATGAAAAGATACGAATTCTTGAAGAGCAGAAGCGCAAAGAGGAAGAAGCAAAGCAACGGGAGCTCGAAAAAGCGAGAGCTGCGCGTGAGGCCGAAGAGCGCAAAAGGCAGCGCGAACAAGAAGAAAAGGAAGCAAAGCTCAAAGCTGAACGTGAAGAGGCTGAGCGTAAACGTCGAGAAGCCGCAGAGAAGAAAGCTGCGAAGCTGAAAGCCGAACAGGAAGCTGCCCAAAAGCGTGAAGAAGAGCGAAAGAGAGTTGAGGAACAGCGCCTGAGAGAAGCAGAAGCCAGACGTCAAAGAGCGGATTTGTCTTGGGTTAAACCGGGAGCTCGCGTTACCCATAACCGCTATGGGGCTGGCACTGTGATTGCAATCGGGAAAGATATTATAAAAGTTCGATTCGGTGCCACGGAAAGAACGCTTTCATACCCCAGCGTTTTTGAAAACGGTATTCTTTCCAAGCCTGTTGCTGCGCCTGAACCACCAAAAGCGAAAGGTCCAGACTGGGCTGTTGTCGGTGCTGCGGTATCTCATAGGTCCTTTGGAGATGGGATTATAGAGACCATTAACGGAGGCCATATGACTGTCAGATTCGGCAACACAGCGAAACCGTTCATTTATCCTGATGCGTTTACAGCCGGCCACTTAACAAAGGGACAAGTTGGTGCTGTTCAAGAGCAAATGGATTTCATCGGCAATAGAAGAAAAGAGTTTGTTCTCTACTTGAAGAACCAGGGCTATGCCGAAACGTCTTCCAATGCAATGGCATCTGCTGTCTCAAGAGTTGGAGACTTTGCAGTCGAAAAGGGTTACACAAGGACACCTATTTTTGAGATTGCAGAGCCGAGTGACCTTAGTCGTGTTTGGGGACTCCTTGAAGTTAATAGTGATTTCATTAGGTTAAACAACAAGCAAAACCGTCGCTTTTCAATGGCCATGAAGCACTACATAAACTTCATATCATCTGCATCAAATGCGAAAAGTGATGCACACACTGAGCCGCACACAGATAAGAAAAATGAGCCTCAGAAGAAAACCATTACTCTAATTGAGGCTCTAAGAACTGGTGGCTTCAGGTGTATCGACAACAGAACTACGTCCTCAATTCTGTGGGTACTATATGAGCCTGCAAAAAAGAACGAGTTTGATAAGATAATCTCTGGCTACAATGTCCAGTGCAAACTTGAAAAACGTGGTGCATTGGCAACAAACAACGCTCCAGCATGGAGGATCATGTTCAATTAACGAATGAATTATTATAGGAGGCAAATATCATGGCAGGAAGAAATCAGGAATTAAAGTTTGAAATCATCAATCAGATTGGCACCATCTCAACCTCTACAAGCGGGTGGAATGTCGAACTGAACAGAGTGAGTTGGAACGGGAATGAACCCAAGTATGATCTTCGCTCGTGGTCTCCAGACCATACGAAGATGGGCAGAGGAATTACATTGTCGGAAGAAGAACTGATTGCTCTATCTGCACTGCTTGACAAAGAAGTCGAGTTTTTGAAAGAAGACTGAGGTTCAAAAAGCGAAGCACCATTAGTTTGACCGTCGAGGTGGAATATGGATAACAGTACAGTCATTAACCCGGCTATCCAAGGTACTTCTTCAACTGTAATAAACAGTGAAGTGGTCGAAGAGTATAACCGGCAGAATAATATCGAGGCGGATGCCAGTTCTTCAATAGCAGAAGGAACTGTTATCTGTGAAAAGTACAAGGTACAAAGCCAACTGGAAGTATCATCCGGTGAGGCTGATCTATTCCTGTGCTCAGACGGGTCAAGGCAGTATGTTGCGAAGGTATATAAGCGCAGATTCGCTATAAAGCAGGAAGTGATTGATGCACTCCTTAAGATTGATTCTCCCTATGTTGCACGTCTATATGAGGCCGGTAGCTTCAACGGCTATCCTGTTGAAATACTTCCGTATTATGAGAGAGGCAGTCTTCAGGGGCGGACTTTCACCGAAGATGAAATTGTTAGGAGAATTATCCCTAACATTAACGAGGGCCTCCATGCGATACATGAGGCCGGGATAATACATAAGGATTTGAAGCCATCCAATATTATGATGAATAGTGATGGCGAGACCGTTTCTATTATTGACTTCGGAATCAGCTCCATCATTGAGGATGGTAATACCGTTTTAGTAACGAAGACTGGCATGACGCCTGAGTACTCAGCGCCAGAAACATTCAAGAATCTCTTTTTGAGGGAGTCTGATTATTACTCTTTTGGGATTACACTTTTTGAGCTGTTCTGCGGCTATACTCCCTATGCCAATATGCAGCCGGAGGAAATTGAACAGTATGTCTCAGTTCAGAGGATTCCATATCCTGATGAGATGTCTCCACTCTTGCAGGATTTCATATCTGCGCTGACATACTACGATATTAGCAATCGTTCCAATAAAAACAATCCGAACCGCAGATGGACTTATGAAGAGGTAAAGAAATGGCTCGAAGGTGAACCCCTTGTAATTCCTGGAGAAGGTATTGGTAATGCCGGAAAAGGGACCATGCCTGTCTATAAGTTCCTTGGGGAGGATTTTACTGATCCTGCTTTATTGGTGACCGCTTTTGCCAAGAATTGGGAAGAAGGGAAAAAACAACTCTTCAGGGGTATGGTTACCGCACATTTCCGTTCATGGAATCAAGAGATCGCAAGGAAGTGCCAAGCTGCCGAGGAAGAGGCCGGAAGAGAAAACGGTAAAGACGATATCATCTTCTGGAAGCTCCTGTACCAAATCAATCCTAAGCTGAAGGGCTTTTACTGGATGGGGCAGACATACGAAAGCCTGCCTGCATTTGGCCGTGATGTGCTTGAGAAGCTATGGGATAAGGATAAGTCGCAATACTCCTATTACAACAGTGTCCTTTCTGAGAAACTGCTGTCACAATATGTTTTGATGGCAGCGCCCAAAAATGAGAAGCTGAAAAAGGCTGCGGAGGCCATTGAAGACTCTTATGAGTTGGAGAAGAACAATGGCACGGATATGCAACGGACCTACTATCTCATGGCCTATACTCTTTCAGGACAGAAGCTTCTTCTTTTGGATGGAGAACAAATCCGCACAGTAGGTGAGCTTGCAAACTATATGCGCGGAGTTTTGGCTGAGTCATTTGATAAATTTGAGTCTCTTTGCCACCGCCTGGTTGATTATGATGGGAATCTGGATTTCCAGTTAGAAACATGGCTTATGGCAATTGGAAAGCAAAATGAAATTGAGAAGTGGCGAGCTTCTATGAATGAGTAACTGGAGGAAGAACAATGAGTGGCCCAAAGATTTCTGTTTATTCTCTAACCGGACGAGCAAGAACCATTGTTGTGGGACAAATGCGCTGCGAACAGCAGTCCTTGGCTTGTCATGCGCGGACGCAGGAGATTGTGCGGAGTCTTCAATCCTTCACAGGGAACTTTGATCAGCAAATGAGAAATATCCAACTGCTTATGAAAAGAACTTCTGAAGGAGCAGGGCAAATTGAGCGACTCCAAACCATTCAGAACGAGATTCAAGCTGAAGCTGCTGAAATCAAAAAGGAGCTGGCAGCACATACGCCGCATGTTTCTGCGAAGTATAGGATTACAGAGGAAGCCTATGCTGACAAACAAGCTGAATTAAAGCGGTTACAAGCCCTGCAAAAACGTGCAGAGGCATTGAAGGCAAAACTGGAATCGGCATTCAATCAAGACAAGAAGAACACGGAGAGGATACAGGCAAGCATAATCCGTGATTTAGAGGACCCTGATGCAGGAAAGCCCCAAGAACCTGATTTGAGCTTTTTACAACGTGATGATTTTCAAAACATCCAAAGGATTCAGGCAAGTATAGTTGATGATCTCAGCGGTGTGTTTTCCTTTGAATTTGAAGAGGAAGCACCTGATACCAGCTTCCAAGATAAAAAAGATGCAATCCGAAAGGAGCTTTCGGAATTACTCAAGGATGAATCTCTGCCTGATAGTATTCAAAGCGAGATTAAGAAAGCGTTATTCTCACTGCAAAGGATAGAGGACATACAGTATTTGAACACCTTTGACTCTGTTACAGTCTTGGGTCTTTTCAAGAAAATCGATGCTTATAAGCATGAAGAAGAACTGAAGGAAGCAGAGTATAATGAACTCTTTGCGCGATATGAAGCGTTGTGTGCTATGGCTGGCGAGGAAGCAAAACAACTACCTTATTCTGAGGCAGCGGTGGCAGCGATCAGTGCGGAGGTAGAGCGGTTAGAGCTTCTTCTTGTTCGGCAGCAGGAACAGGCATATATCAGCGAATGCGTTGATGAAGTCATGGCAGATATGGGCTATGATCTGATAGGATCGAGAGAGGTTCGCAAGAAGAGCGGAAAACGCTTCAGAAATGAACTGTTTACTTTCAATGAAGGAACAGCCGTTAATGTAACTTTTTCGCCAGATGGTCAAATATCTATGGAGCTTGGAGGATTGTCAAGAGAAGACCGCATACCAACCGCTGATGAAACGGAAATTCTAACCCGTGACATGGAGAGCTTTTGCGGAGAGTTTGCGGAATTTGAACGCCGTATGCTTGCAAAGGGAATTGTTGTGGGTAGCCGAATCGCCTTGTCACCGCCCTCTGCGGAGTACGCAACTATCATCAACGTGAATGATTATGATGTTGCGGAGTCCACACAGATCTCTGTAATGAATGCGACTGAAAAACGGCGTAAGCAGGCCGAGAAGAAGGTTATGAGGAGGGGTGAATGATGGATCTTCCCAAATACAAGATTTGTCCTGAATGTGGAAAACACAATCCACCAAGCCTCATTGAATGCAGGTACTGCGAAGCTGATTTGACAAGTGTCAAGGTTGTTGACAGTTTCACCGAAGAAGCAAATGCGAAGGCCCAAAAAGAAAAAGCGTCCGAGAGTGTGGAGACTGAGCTTGTCCGCATTTGTGAGTGCGGCGCGGAAAATGCGCCACAAGCCAGAAAGTGCAAGGTCTGTGGCGAGGATATTTCCGACATTATTCCTGTTCGGGTGGAGAAAAAAGCAAAAAAGTCATTCTCCTATGAGTTGAAATCTCAGGATGGTAGCTTCTCAATTACGCTAGATAAGCCTCTCGTTGTTGTCGGGAGGGAGGCTGAATTGAAGGAATATCTCCAATCAAAAGTGTATGTGAGTCGGCAACATGCCAGAATGACAGTCGTAGCTGATAAGGTATTTATTGAAAATCTTAGCCGGACAAATAAGACGTATTTGAACAATGAGGAGATCCCTGATGGGACTCCAACAGCACTCAGCAACGGGGATGAAATCGGGTTAGGAGGAAAAGTGATTGATGGAAGCAGGCAGGATAATGCTGCCTATTTCATCTTTCAGGTGAAATCATGAACGTCGCAAGAATACTGTACCCTGTGCAAGTGCTGGGGCCAGGAAACAGAATAGGATTATGGCTGTGTGGCTGCGCTCGCGCTTGCAAAGGATGCAGTAATCCAGAGTTGTGGAATCCACGGCCTGAATATGAGATTGAACCAAATAAAGTGTTTGAACTGATTGATAAAATCGCTTCTGCTCACAAGGTCGATGGTTTTACCATTTCTGGCGGAGAACCAATGGATCAAGCTAAGGAGCTTTCAAGTCTTATCAAACAGATGATATCTGTCTCGAAAGACATCTTAATTTATACTGGTTATCGGCTTGAAGCCTTACGTAGCAAAGAAGATGAGTGGATAGACGATATTCTTCAGGAAGCAGCGGTTCTTGTAGATGGAGAGTACATAGAAGAACTAAACGATGATACAGTTTTGAGGGGATCATCAAATCAGAGGGTTCATATTCTGAATGATAAGTATGCTGAACGCTACCAACAATATTTGGCTGAAGCACATAACCAAATTCAGAACTTTACTACATCGGATGGTATAGTCTCAGTAGGAATACATCATCCTACGTTTTAGGAGATATGAGAATGCAGATTACAAACGAAGAAATGGAGACCTTGAATAGGGCAAGTGAAATCCTCTCGAAGTATGCGGATCAAGGTGATCTTTCTCAGGAGGATTTTGATCACTTTGGGCGAATGGTAATTGCCATAATTGATGGCATAGAGGATAAAGAGGACCCGAACTATCAAGAGATTAGAAGTAGACTTGAAGAATCTAACGCCGGTCAACCTTTTCCTACGACAAAATGGAAGATTGATAATTCCATGCTCCAACGTGATGTGGCCTTAGAAAAACAATACGGAATTGACGAAATAAGGCTTTATGGTTACTTCTCTGACACAACTTCTATGGAAATCGTAGGCGAAATAATCTCAAATTCGATAAAGAAGCCATTTTGCATGATTTGTACTCTGTACGATAAAGACGGAGATATTATCGAAACGACTGAAAGCAATAGCTATGGCAGTGGCCTCGTAACAAGCATGATTAATCCAAAAGCATTCTTCTCAAGGTTTCCGTTTAAGTTTTCTTTCTGGAGCGTACCAAGGCGGAAGATGAAGAAAATCAGCATAACACCTGCTGATAGTTATTGAGGTGACATCATGGAAAGCATAAAAAAGGGCACAAAAGCTATCTCAGTCAAGAAACTCCAAGACAATGAGAAGCTACCAAAAGAGATCATAGAAATAAATACAGATGAAGAAAGAGCAAACGGCATCACAGATTTCAGTTGCGCGATTTTTACGGACTATTCCTCAGATAGATATACAAACTTTAAGATCAATGGCGAGTATAGCGGAAGAATGTCCAGATACACACTCATGATGTTCCTCGTATATAACGGAAATGGCGATCTAATTGACGCAAGTTTTGATGAAAAGATAGCAGATGACTTCAAAGGGAAGAAGACCTTTTCACAGCGCATCCAAGTCCCGAAGGACGAATATATATCAAAGGTATCGGTGCGGTTTATTCCAGACCCGGTATTCCTTTGAGAAAGGATTTACACTATGGAAGAATACATTGCAAAGTGGCACAGAGAGTTGGGAATCTTTTGCCGGATCAAACCGCTTATTATCGTCGAGGGAAATGTGCTCGATGTTTATCAGTATCCGGTTGAAGGCAGCACTCCAAAGGGAAGTATTTTGAGGCTTCCTGAATATCTGCATTATTACTTCACTGATCTTGGCTACAAGACCATTGCCTTTTTTGATAGTATGCAGGGCTTTTACAACTCCTGTGAGGAAGACCATATTCAGGCATTTGCTGAGCTTACTCATGCAAAGCTGGAAGGATCATTTATACGCAGCGACTTTAAGGGAAAAGCCAATGCTGCTACATCACTTGTGAGAGCTGCTGTGAACCAAAACAAGCAGCCAGTTGCCATTGTAATGAATTTGGCGTCCAGATACATTACGTCGCCAGATAACATTGACCAATCTGAGGTTGACAGCTTTACAAACTTGCTTCTCGCTTCAATGGAAGGTAAAGATGTGAGGACGCCGGATGGAACGCTTAAAAATCTTGTCGTAATGATCGTCAATAAAGTGAATGACGTTCCGGCATGGTTCTATCTGGACAACCCAAACGTCAAGACGGTAAGCATTGGAACTCCCTCAAAAGAAGAACGTGAGCAGTTGATTAAAGGAGAGAACTTTGCAAGTTTCTTCGCTGCCGATGTCTATGACGAAGATTACCCCTACTTTGAAGAACACCCGGATGAACTCGAAAAAGTCCAGGATAGGTTTGTGGGTTTGACGGAAGGTTTCAGCTTCACTGAGATCAATGGTTTGCGAAGACTCTGTAAAAACGAGAAGACAAGAATCCGTCAGATGTCATCTGTCATTGACCTTTACAGATATGGCATTAAAGAAAACCCGTGGGATAGCCTCGATGTGAATGAGTTGAAGACTGCAAAAGAAGACTTCCAGAAGAGAGTCAAAGGTCAGGATTTCGCTATTGTTAAAACTCTGGATGTTGTAAAACGTGCAGTTACCGGCATGGCTGGTTTGCAGAGTTCTTCTCATGCCAAACCGAAAGGAATTCTATTCTTTGCCGGACCGACTGGAACTGGTAAAACTGAGACCGCTAAAACACTGGCGGAGAAACTATTTGGTGACGAAAGCTGCTGCATTCGTTTCGACATGAGTGAATACAGCCAAAGCCATAGTGACCAAAAGCTGCTCGGAGCGCCTCCGGGATATGTCGGGTATGAGGCTGGTGGTCAGTTGACCAATGCCGTAAAAGAAAACCCATTCTCTATCCTTCTTTTTGATGAAATTGAAAAGGCGCATCCTTCCATCTTTGATAAGTTCTTGCAAATCCTTGAAGATGGCCGTATGACTGATGGACAAGGAAATACGGTGTACTTCTCTGAATGCATCATAATCTTTACAAGTAACCTTGGAATATATACAAGGAATGAAATGGGCGTTCGAGAAGCGAATGTTACTCCTGATATGGAGTATCCTGAAGTACAGAAAAAAGTGCGGCAAGCGATTGAGGATTATTTCAAGCTCGAACTTGGACGACCTGAAATTCTGAACCGAATCGGTGAGAATATTGTTGTCTTTGATTTCATCCGGCCGGAGGTTGCAAAGCAGATTCTTGATGCCCAAGTTACTAAGATCGTGAAGAACCTTGCGACAGAAAAAGGTATTGAACTGGTGATCACAGATAAGGCGAAGTCTGTTTTGGTGGAAAAGGCACTAAGCAACCTCGGCAATGGTGGACGAGGAATCGGGAATATTGTCGAGAGCCTTCTTATCAATCCTTTGGCCAGGTATCTTTTTGATGAAGAAATCAAAGGCAATGTCAGGATTACGATCAATGATATTGACGCCGAGAACATGCCCTATGCGCTTAGTTGCGTTCATGAGGTGATTTAATGATTTATGTATCCACTCACGCCGGAAAGCGGCACACAATAAGTGAAGACTCCGTTCTCGTAGGAACAGAGGTGGTATCTGACGTATCGGGATCTTTTCCGATGCCAGATGCTGGCTTTATCTGCATCGCTGATGGTGTGGGTGGAAACTGTGGAGGAGCTCAAGCTTCTGGCTTTGTCCTTCGTGCTTTGGCCAAATGGAAGGATAATCCTGATGTAGAACTCAAATCCTTCTTGATAAAGACCAATGATGACTTGATCTCTTGCGCTTTAGATGAAGGCATCGCATCGGATATGGCCACAACATTGACCGGAATACTTGTTGCGAATGATGGTTATAGGATAGTCCACATTGGAAATACAAGGGCATATATCAAACAAGGAAAGTATCTAAAGCAGATCACCTCCGATCATACAACATTTAATTGGTTAATGAGCAGCGGCCAAATAGAGGCGGCTGAACACTGCAACAAGAGTGAAATAACCAACTGTTTCGGGGGTAAGAACCCGGCGCTGTTATCCAAACTATATATAGCAGATTGTCAGCAGTTCTCTCTTGCACTGCTGACCTCAGACGGTGTTCATGATTATGTTGATTTGGACACGTTAGAAGAAATACTCGCTGGCGAAGGCTCGTATGATGACAAATGCGAGGAAATCATAAGCAGGGCAAAACATGCTGGATCAGAGGATGATCTAAGCGTGGTAATCATATGCCCGCTGGAAGGATAAAGAAGATATGGGGTTTCGGTTTAGAAGAAGCATCAATCTTGGCGGTGGGTTCAAGATTAACCTCAGTAAGTCTGGAATCGGTTATAGCTGGGGCACAAAAGGATACCGGATCAGCCGAACCGCACGTGGCACGACGCGCAGAACATACTCCATACCCGGAACCGGGATTTCCTATGTAGATGAATCAGGTAGTCGAAATAGAAATCGTAGCCAGCGCAGAAATCAGAATAGAATCTCACAGCCTTCGCAACGGCAAATTCCTCAACAGTCGTATGACCAAGCCCCTGTGCGAGCAATCGAAAGCGCAGATATTTCCCAGTTCAAAAAAGCAGAAGAAGGCACAATCTCTGACGCACTGGAGAGAACGATCAGGCTAAACTTCATCGGTACGATCCTGTTGTGGGGGTTGTTGCTAATACCTGTGAATCCAATTCTTTGCCTGATTCCAATTGTAGGACTTATCCTTATAATTGCGGCGCACACAGCGGGAAGAGTAACTCTTGACTATAGTTTCGACCCTGAAAAAGAGGATGAGCATACTCGAAGAATAGATGCGTGGCAGCTTCTCGCAGAAGGCAATAAAGAATGGCAGGTTCTAACTGAACAGTATAACAATAATCAAAAGGTCAATGCTGGAGCCGGTAGATCATTAAAACGGGTTGTATGCAAAATCGAGAAAGGACATCCGTACTATATCAAGACTAATGTCAATACGATCCAGATTGTTCTTCATAACAAAGAGCGCCTTATTATTCTGCCGGATAAAGTGTTTTTTGTCAGGAAGCGAAAAGTCGGAATGATTGATTATAACGACTTTAGAATTAGCGTGTCTTCTGTAAGGTTCGTTGAAAGAGATCCAATTCCCAAAGATGCTCAGGTTGTAGGACAGACTTGGCAATACGTAAACAAAAACGGCACACCGGATCAGCGTTTTAAGAACAACAAACAAATACCCGTTTGCCTATATGGTCAAGTCTTTCTGCGTTCGCCATCTGGATTAAATGTTGAATTACAGATATCAAATGTTCAGAACGCAAGAGACTTTGCCGAACTGATTACATAGAATTATGCGGAAGAAAACTTACAGAATCCTTTTAATACTTGCTATCGTAGTCGTTGCGTTATCGGTCGCTCTTGCGATTGGAATTCATTATCGGCAGCAGCATGGAGCAAACACAGATGCAAATGCTTCAGACACAACGCAGCAACCTACGAATAATGCGTCGTCAGAAGAACCGCCAGGGAGTACACCACCGGAAAGTCAATGGCAACGACCGGACGGCTCTACGTTTGTAATACACTTCTTTGATGTGGGCGAAGCAGATTCGGCTTTAGTTGAATGTGACGGACATTACATGCTAATTGATGGAGGTAATCCGGGAAGCTCAAGTTTCTTGTATTCGTATTTGCAAAGTCATGACATAGACTATCTGGATTATATTGTTTGTTCTCATGCTCATTCAGACCACGTTGGAGGTCTTGCTGGAGCCTTGAATTATGCAACTGTTGGCGTCGCTTACGCACCTGTAACAGAATACGATAATCGCGCGTTTAACAGCTTTGTAAAGTACCTAAATCAACAAGGAAAAGAAATAACAGTCCCCGCACCAGGAGATACATTCTCGCTGGGAAATGCGAGGGTTACTTTCATCGGCCCGGTTGATATGACTCTTGCCGCATTGAATGAGAACAATTCCTCAATCATTCTTCGTATTGAATATGGAGAAACATCATTCCTTTTCACGGGAGATGCAGAAATTGAAGAGGAGTTGGCGGTTGTACTTTCAGGACAGGAAATCCAGAGCACGTTGCTGAAAGTGGGTCATCATGGAAGCTATACGTCTTCTTCTGAGCAGTTCCTTTCAGCAGTAAACCCCGAATATGCTGTTATATCTGTTGGAAAAGACAACGAATATGGACACCCGCACGAAGTTGCTCTTGATCGTTTGGTAAAGTATTGTAAGCAAATCTATCGGACAGATACAAACGGTGAGATTGTATGCTACAGCGACGGTTTTGAGCTTAGTTTTGAATTCTCGGATTAGAGGTATTCTCATGGATATTAAAGCAAAATTGCGTCCATTCTATGTTGCCAAGATGCTCTATGAGCAAACGGACGAAGACCATTACTTGACTATCGCGCAAATAATGGAGCAACTTGAAAGGGATTATGGCATCAATACTTCCCGCGGAACTGTGGGCGATGATATTAAGGTGCTGAAAGAGCTTGGGGTCGAAATCGAAGTAGAACCATCTACGCAAAAGCGCTTCTATCTGATCGGACGCCGCTTTGAGCTGCCGGAACTCAAGACCTTGATCGACGCGGTTGAATCAGCACGATTTATCCCAAAGGAAAAGAGCTCCGAGTTGGTAAGAAAACTTGGCTCTTTGACAAGTCAACACAATACCGTTAAGCTCGTTCGCAATGTTGATGTTGAGAACCGCATTAAAGCCAGTAATGAGAAAATCTACTACATCATGGAAGCCCTTAACGATGCGATTAATGAGCGGAAAAAAGTCTCTTTTCAGTATTTTACATATAATGTCCGAAAAGAGCAGAAGCTTAAGCACGATGGCTGCACTTATGTGCTGAGCCCATATAAGCTGATTTGGAACGGTGATTATTACTACGTTGTAGGATACTCTGAGAAACATAAGGGGATCGGTAGTTTTCGTGTAGATCGTATCGTTCGTTGCCCGCAAAAACTGGATGTGGACGCGGTTCAACCTCCACAAGACTTCGACATAAATGTTTATCTGAATTCGATGTTCCGAATGTATAACGGAGAGAGAAAGCATATCGAGCTCGTTTGTGACAATGATCTCATGGATGCTATCATTGATAAGTTTGGCAAGGATGTTACTATCCTTGCAAACGATATGAAGTCTTTTAGAGCCAAGGTTACTACAGCAGTGGGGCCAGTCTTCTATAGCTGGATATTTGGTTTTGGAGGGAAGGTGTCCATTAAGGCACCGGAAGAAGTGAAGAGAGAATATGCTGACATGGTACTTCATGCTGCAGCAATCATCTCAAATAAAGAATAAAAAGAGGCACGATAATCTCTCTGAAAAACATAATTAAAGCGCATTGACTCATGAGGTGCAGCCGATTGGCCGCACCTCTTTTGCGTTTTTCTGTAACCCTCTTGTAATTTCCGCTTTTATGAGTATAATAACGATAGTGGGATTTGAAATCCCATTAAAGAAACGAGGTGCTGATATGAGACCCAAGAACCAAGAAATCTCGAATGCGATTCTGAAGTTTGTAAACAAGTATTACCATGAGAACCAAAAGGCTCCTACAATCAGCGAGGTAGCAGATGGTGTCGGTGTGGCCAGATCAACTACGCATCGCTATTTGAAGGACCTGTGCGAGGATGGTGTGCTTGATTACAGCAGAGGCATCCTTTCTGCCCCCGAAAGCGCCAAGATGAAGACAGCCTATGTTTCCGCCCCGTTAGTAGGTTCGATTCAGTGTGGTTCCCCGGAGGAAGAGCAAGAGTATGTTGAAGAGTACGTCAGTCTACCTGTTTCCATGTTTGGCAAAGGAGATTTTTACATTCTCCGAGCCAAAGGCGATTCTATGGTCGATGCCGGTATCGAGGAAGACGATCTGCTTGTGATCGAGCGTAATTGCCCTGCTTCGGAAGGGGATATAGTCGTTGCGCTCGACTCAAACAATCAGAACACGTTGAAACGCTTTACCGGATACGACGAGAACGAGCAATGCTATCTTCTCTCGTATGAGAATGAAGCTCGCTATCCGGGGAAAGTCATAAAAGTGAAGAGCTTTGTCGTTCAAGGCATAGCTCGCCACGTAATAAAGGCTCTCTAAACCAAACTGTCTAACCGATAGGAGATGTTTTGTTTGAACGCGATTGATGTAAAGTGCCCGATCTGTGGAACGATTAACAAGTCTCTTGACTTAGAGGAAACAGACGGCTGGATGGAATGCGAAAGCTGCGGCGAAGTGACCCAGCAGATGAAGTACGTGAAGACGAGAAAAGTCCCGTGCTATCAGATGGGTAAGGTTCAAGTGCTCGTACCGCTTCCGCAGAAATAAGAAATAAAGGAGTACGGCGATGCTGGTGGACTGGAGGATATATACCTGGTATTGCCCGAACTGTAAGGAAGAAGTTGCGGGGCTAAAAAACAAGAAGAACCAGATAAAAGTAAAATGCAGCCGGTGCGGAGCTGAAATGATCCGCACAGTTGTTGGACGGAGGCATGATGTGATCGACATCTATGCTCCAAATGGTGAAGAGCGCAAAGATTTGGAGTTAAGGATTATCTGATATGAAAGAGATAATCAAGTTCTTCAGAAAAACGGAAGGACGTGATATGAAATTGTATGGATAGGACCTACATCTGTATCGACCTGAAATCATATTACGCCTCTGTAGAGTGCGTACACCGGGGACTCGATCCGCTAAAGGCAAATCTGCTTGTTGCGGACGAGTCCCGATCTGACCAGACGATCTGCTTGGCGGTTTCCCCATCCCTTAAGGCGAAAGGAGTTCCAGGGAGGCCGAGGCTTTTTGAAGCGAAGCAGAAAATCAGGGAGTACGAGGCCAAAACGCGTACAAAGGTCGATTACATTATTGCGGTTCCGCGAATGGCGGAGTATGAAAGAATCTCCGCACAGATCTACGGAATCTATCTTCGGTATGTGGCTCCGGAGGATATTCATGTGTATTCCATAGATGAGTGCTTCATCGACTGCACTTGTTATCTTCACGCATACAGGAAGGAAGCAAATAAACTAAATACAAATCCGGCCCATGTCATGGCTATGACGATGATCCGGGATGTATTACGAACAACAGGAATTACAGCCACGGTCGGGATCGGGACAAACCTTTATCTTGCCAAAGTTGCAATGGACATTGTTGCCAAAAAGCAGCCGGCAGACAAGGATGGCGTCAGAATTGCAGAACTAAATGAAGACTCCTATAAGTTCTTGCTTTGGGATCATAAGCCGCTAACGGACTTCTGGCAGATAGGCAATGGAAAAGCAAGACGCCTTGAGAAAGCCTATATGTTCACGATGGGCGATATTGCTGCCCGAACACAGTGGGATGAAGAGTTCTTTTACAAGACCTTTGGGATTGACGGTGAGATATTAGTTGACCACGCCTGGGGAATTGAACCGGTCACGATGGCGGATATAAAATCCTATAAAAGTGATGGGCATAGCCTTAGCAATGGTCAAGTACTTTCGAGACCGTACAAGTATCAGGAAGCGCGCCTGGTGTTCCGGGAGATGATCGAGGTCCTCTGCACGGACATGTTCTCAAAGAATCTTGTAACGCAGGGCTGCTCCTGGTGGGTATCCTACGACTATAAAAGTTTAGAGGTGTGTCCTTCTTATGATGGGCCACTCAGCATGGATTTCTACGGGAGAATCCACCCTAAACACAGTAATGGGACCGTCAAGCTTCCGACCATCACCAATAATATTCAGATCATCACTGCACCCCTACTGAAATCTTTTGATGATAAGACTGATCACCGACTTCTATATCGGAGATTAGGCGTCTGTGCAAATGATGTGAAAGAAGACGGCGGAGTGTTTCAGCTTAATATGTTTATTGATTACGAAGCACTGGAAAGAGACAGAAAGCTTCAGGGCGCTATGCTCGAAGTGCGCCGGAAGTTCGGCGCAAACGCCCTTTTCAAGGGGATGAACCTTATGGAGGGCGCAACAACATTGGAGAGAAATCAGCAGATTGGTGGCCATAAAGCTTGAACCACTTCCTGCTGATGCAGGAGGTGAACTCAAGTGAGTAGCATTGGCGTCATGGCAATGCCTGCGGACTTCCGTTATCGAGAGGTATTTCTGAAAGGAAAGCCGCAACACGACCGATTTGATTTGTTTCGAGCTCGTCATCCGAGCATGGATGTAGGCCGGAGAGCCAAGATATTCTCGCCGTTCGACGCCCTGAAAGGATTTAATGAGGCTATTGCCTCCAAAGATATTCTATATCGTGATCGCATAGAGCTGAACGAGGATGACCAGAACGAGCTTGATCGCAGACTCCAAATCCTAAAAGGGCTTACATACAACGGCAGGATGGCCAGAGCAAACCGGATTAAAGTCACGGTAGTCTACTATGTGCCTTGCACTGATGAGAATAGCGAAGCGTATGACCTTCGTGGACGATATCATAAGCTGACGGGTATTTGCTGGAATGTGGATGAACTCTATGGGAGTATTCTTGTAGATAATACAAGAATCTCCTTTGAGGATATCCTTCGCATTGGCAATGCTGATGGGATATTTCAAAAAGACTGGACAACAGATTATCCGGAAGACTAAGGAGGTATGAACGATGGCATTGGAAATGAATGGGCCAAAAACTTGCTGCTTCACTGGCCACCGCGAGAACAAACTAAACAGGTCGGAAAAAGAGATTTTGGAAGACTTAAAACAGGCTATCAATCAAGCCGTTGACGATGGCTATACAACATTCATTACTGGAATGGCATACGGCGTCGATATCTGGGCCGGTAAACTCGTATTAAAGAAGCGGTTTTGGAATCGAAATATCAAATTGATTGCCGCAATACCTTTTGCTGGCTTTGAATCTCGCTGGGACGACCGATGGAAGGACAGATATCATAAACTGCTAAACAAGGCTGATGAGGTACATTATATCTGCGACGGCTATTCTAAATACGCGTATCAAAAGCGAAATGAATGGATGGTTGATCGGTCTGCCAGAGTAATTGCCGTATATAACGGCGAGCCAAGTGGCACCAGGAATACGATCAACTATGCCAAGAAAGTGGGTGTGCCTGTTGTGTACATCCAAGCCTGAATAGGAGATGGCTGTATGTGTACACGCTTTTATGTTGAGCCAGATACAGAAGAAATCCGCGAGATAATTGCGGAGGTACAACGGTCTCAGCTTTCCGGGAAGTACATCAAAGCTGGAAATGCGATCCTAACATCCGGGGAAATCAGACCGACAAACGTTGTGCCCGTGATAGCTCCAAACCGTAACGGTCATAGGGCTGCGTTCCCGATGAAATGGGGTTTTCAGATTCCGGGCAGATCGCTAATTGTCAACGCCAGAACAGAAACAGCAGCAGAAAAACCCACCTTCAGAGAAGCTTGGGAAAAGCGTCGCTGCATCATACCTGCGTCATGGTATTTTGAATGGGAACATTTAATCAGTAATTCCGGACAGAAAAAGACCGGAGACAAGTATATGATCCAGCCTAATGGATCGTCTATGACCTGGCTGGCAGGATTATACCGTATAGAAAATTCGCTTCCGGTCTTTACGGTGCTGACGAGAGAGCCTACTGATGAGTTGCGACGTATTCACGACCGAATGCCATTGATTTTTCCGAAAGAAAGAATAGACGAGTGGATAGACCCGCGTTCTAACCCGGAGGAGCTTCTTCGTTATGCAATGACCGACGTGGTTATGGAAAAAGCGATATAGGCTTAGACACTATTTGGGTGAGGTGAGTTCAGGATGGTATATACGCACTTAAATCGCATCCAGTTTGGAAACGGAGACGTGAGTATATTGGTTTCTATGGCTGGAACGATAGAAGAGCCACAGGCAATGCTCGTGTTCCAGAATCGTGAACCGACTGAAATCGGCGGGATTGATAGCGACGCGGATTTGAGTAAAACCGTCAAAGGCACTTATCATCCGCATGATGATATAGCAATGCTCTTTTCAAAGCCAGAGAGTATAGATAGCGTTGTCTCTGCACTCTTGGCAGTTAAACGGGCAACTTTTGGCAAGGACAACGTGACTCGGTTCTACTTGGATGATGAGCCAGCATCAGAAAAGACATAGGAGGTGTAGAAATGAATACAGTTGCGAATTTCGTGAAGGAGCGCAATGAGGCGCTTTTCAGCTTAGATAGGAAGAAGATTGAGGCGTATTGCGCGAAGTATGGCGAGAGTGACAGTGCAAACGTACCTGATGTGGTGTTTTGGGCTGGCGTCTATAAAGCGATTTGCGAGATTAAGAACGCACCGGAAGAAAAAGTGCAGATCGCTCGTACCTGGCTCAAAGCACATGGGTTTTCTGCTTCTATCTCTTAACGGTGTAAGAACCTAAAACTGAATCAACGGCATCACGACGGAGCGGTCGGGCTGAAACAGGGCCACACTAAATCCGATTCCAGGTCACTTGACCGTGCGGCAGAAATGCCCGAACCCAACCGGTAGTTATTCCAGACATACATGAGAGGCCACCGGCAAGGCAAGACACTATAGCTCTATCTATAGGTCTACCTTGTCGGTGGCCTTTTTCTTTTTCTCACCGACAAACAACAAATACATATTCGCAGCCTGAAGTACAAGGGCCAAGGATACAAATACGCTGATTTCAAACTCTTTTGAAAAAGCAGTATGGGTACCCTTAGATTTCTGCACCTTTTTTCAGGCAGGCAGCATCGGGAGTCCTTTTCGCCAGCGTAGTTGTGTCCCTTGGACCGCAGCAGGCGGAAAGGACTTTTATGTTGCATAAGTGGCTTTGCTATGTAGCTGCATACCCGTGATCTCCGAATTTTTGACCTCAACTCAAAAATTCAAAATTCAAGGAGATTACGGTAATGAGAAATACCTTTTTGGTTTTTAATGACCCAACGAATCCAGGTGCTGGTTTGCGCGTGGCAAAACCGCAGGAGTGGGATCAGATTCTTAAAAAGAACAAGACTTTGCCCAGAGAACAGCGTCGTTTCTTTATCACCGACGCATTTGAGGATTGCGGAGAGATTGATTGTATGTACATCGAAACTACGCAAGAGGAGTACAACAAGTGGCATTCGCAGAAAGTGGAATCGGAAAGAAAGAGGAAACTTGGCGAAGAATATGGGAAGATCTCATTTGAGCAACAAGTTCCTGGAACGGAGTTCTTGTTTAGCGACATAATTGGAGATGGTTTTGACCTTGAGGAAACTGTACATGATGAGTTTATTTTCACCAGACTCAGAGATGCTCTTTTGTCTTGGAAAACATGGGCCGTAGACTTACTTGATCTTTATGTTGCAGACATGAAAACAGAGGCCAGCTACATCTTGAGTGAAAAATACAACGTGTCGGTCAGGACTGTACAGCGCTGGAAGGAGGCGTTCGAAGAGTTCGTAAAAAAATTTTTTGAGAAACTTTGAAAAATAATGTCGTTTTTTGAGCCTCGATGTTGCGGTAAGGGGGTGAGAGGAGAAATTCCTCGAGAACCACAACGGAGGTCCATGAGATGAACAACACGAACAACACTCAAATTCAGAAAGGCGATATCTTCTATGCTGATCTTGGAGAAACGGTCGGATCAGAACAGAGCGGCATTCGCCCCGTGCTGATAATCCAAAACGATGTAGGAAACAAGTATAGCCCTACCGTGATTATCACTCCGCTGACAAGCAAGGCAAAGAAGCTGGCCCAGCCAACCCACGTTGTTATTGGAAAGAGATTTGGGCTAACTGAATACTCTTACGCTTTGCTTGAACAGGTACGCACGATAGATCGTGCCCGACTTCGTGAATATGTCGGTCATGCAGATGAGTCTGTGATGAGTCGTGTCAATGCAGCCCTCCGTGTGAGTCTAAACCTGATATGAGGAGGTGCAACATGGAAATCATCGACCAGACCAGGCAGGTTCTGCTTAAGGATAAGCCTTTCATGACGCTGACTGAAGCGGCCAAGTACACGGGCGTGGGCCAGCACAAGCTTTCTGAGCTTAGTGATGATCCCGAATGTGAATTCGTGTTCTGGGTTGGAAAGAAGCGGATGTTTAAGCGTGAGAAGCTTGTTGACTACCTGTCCAAGGCTTACTCTATCTGAGCCAAAGTCAAATGTGCAAAGAGGAGGTTTTGCCCCTCTTTGCACATTTGGAATTATGACCAAGAATTAGTATCCTGTTATCATCCAAAGAACTAACGGGAGGGTACTGTAATGGATAAAGAACAACTCAAGGCACAGCCAACGGGAGAGAGAGCAGAAAGAGTTCCTTTATGGAAGAAACCTCTTCTTACTGTAACCGAAGCAGCGGAGTACACCGGCATAGGAAAACATAAGCTCTACGAAATGACAGAAGACAATGACTGCGATTTCGTCCTTTGGAACGGCAGCAAAAGAATGATCAAAAGAGAACGATTCGAGGCTTATCTCATGAAGTCCTTCTCTATATAAGATGAAAGGAGCTGTAACATGGCAAGAAAAGAGAAACGAAACGTGCGGTTTGACAACCGTCACGTCAGATTGAAAACTGGTGAGACCCAAAAGAAGAATGGATATGAATATCGCTGGACAACCAAGGACGGGAAAAGGCATTCCATTTTCGCAACAACGCTGGATGCGCTGCGAGAGATGGAGGCGGATCTTGCCGCCGATCAGCATGATGGCATCAAAACAGACATTAAAGGTCTGACAGTGAATGATTGCTATAACCTTTGGAAAGAGCTAAAGCGAGGCATCAAGGACAGCACATTCAAAAACTACATCTATATGTATGAGATGTTCGTAATGCCAACCTTCGGGAAAAAGCGAGTGGTTCAGGTCGTAAAATCCGATGTAAAGAGATTTTACAATAACCTCTGCGATGATCAGCACCTGAGGATCTCAACTATAGACGGCATTCACAACGTGCTCCATCAAGTGTTTCAAGTCGCCGTTGATGATAACTACATCCGTGCGAACCCATGCACGAAAATGCTAAAGGAACTGAAAGTGGCTCATGGACATGAGGTGGAGAAAAGAAAGGCTTTGAGCGTCGGTCAGCAAGAGCTTTTCCTGAAGTTTATCAGCGAGACTGACACCTACAAGCATTGGTATCCCGTCTTCTATATCATGCTCAACACCGGCATGAGAGTGGGCGAAATCACCGGCCTCAGATGGAGAGACGTAGACTTCGAGAGTGGTTTTATCAGCGTGAACCACACTTTGGTCTACTACAACCACCGCGACGAGGTGGGAACCTATTACAGCATCAATACACCCAAGACTGACGCTGGTAAGCGTGAGATCCCGATGATCGAGGGCGTAAAGGAAGCATTCGAGATGGAGCGCCGGTATCAGGAAGAAAACGGTATCGAAAGCAAGGCGAGAATCGACGGATACGATGATTTCATCTTTGTGAACCGTAACGGTGATGTGCAGCACCAGGGCACACTTAATAAGGCCATCAAGAGGATTGCTAGAGATTGCAACGATAAGGTCTTGCTGGAGACCGATCTTGATGAGAACCCGATCCTTCTTCCGAGCTTTAGCTGCCATATCCTCCGGCACACCTTCGCCACCCGCCTTTGTGAGGCAGGGGTCAATCTGAAAGTCATTCAGGATATCCTTGGACATGTAGACGTTTCAACTACCATGAACATCTATGTGGACGCCATGAAAGACATGAAGAAGAAGGAAATGTCAGCTTTCAGCGCTCGTAATGGTGGGTGTGAACAAAAGAGCATGACAATGGAGGAACTGAGTCGAATAAAGAGCACGGAGGACTGGGCCTCTACATGAGCTAACATGAACGGAGAGATAGACGCCACCTGGAATTGTACCAAGTGGCGTCTATGCTTGTTTTCGCACATTTCTCAAGAATCTTAAAAAACACTATACTAAGAGCAGCCTGAAGGAAGGAGGCTCTTAGGATGGTAAACAGTATATCTATCATGCGACCGGAACTCGTTTCGGAATGGTCGCCACGCAACCTTCCGCTTACTCCTGATAGCGTCTCTTACGGTTCAAATAAGCTGTATTGGTGGAAAGGCTCTTGTGGGCATGAGTGGCAGACAAGTGCAAAGGCAAGGTCCTGTGGCGAGAAGTGCCCCATTTGTTCTAATGCACGGATTGTAGCGGGGCTTAATGATCTGAATACGTTGGAGCCTGAGCTGGCGAAAGAGTGGTCCGAAAAGAACTTTCCATTGAAACCTACGATGGTTGGACCAGGTACACACAAAAAGGTCATCTGGCAAGGAAGTTGTGGGCATGAATGGACGGCTTCTGTGCGAAGCAGAGTGAGAGGAACCGGATGCCCATATTGCTCTCACAACATTGTCCTACCCGGCTTTAATGACCTACAGACGCTGCACCCGGAAGTTGCAGCAGAGTGGTCTCCCAAAAACCTACCGTTGCAGCCGTCACAGGTTACTGCCTATTCAAATAAGAAGATGTGGTGGCGATGCGATAAAGGTCATGAGTGGTATTCTTTGATCTCAACACGGTCGTATGGAAGCAAATGCCCATATTGCAGCGGTATATTAACGCTCCAGGGGTTTAATGATTTTCAAACGCTTCATCCAGAACTTGCGGCTGAATGGTCAGAAAGGAACGGAACACTCACGCCGGATAAGATCAACGACAGATCTCCAAAGAACGTGTGGTGGCGGTGTCGCGCCTGCGGGTATGAATGGAGAGCAGTTGTCAAGGCGAGAGTCAAGGGCCTTAAATGTCCTGTCTGTGCTGATCGAGCAGTTCTTGAGGGATACAATGATTTAGCGACTACTGACAAGGCGTTGCTGAAGGAGTGGCCGTATGAATTGAACACTGATGTTGAGCCAACAAAGATCACAAGGAACTCTTTGAGGCCGGTATGGTGGCGATGCAAATACGGGCACACATGGAAAGAGAAGATTGCCAAGAGAACCATAGAAGGAGAGAGGTGCCCCGTCTGCGAAGAAGAGTTTGCTCGTGTGCTGCCCCAACTCCTTATCATGCTCTACTGTGGTCGGCTTGGTTTTAAGGTGAGGCTAAACGACGAAGAGAACATCGGGATCACACTGGATGCTTACATACCGGAGTTGAAGTTGGCAGTCACGGTAATAGGAAATGGTTCAAAAACAGAGGAAGAGGCCGTTCTTGTTACCCAGCACCTGTGCAAGGTTCGAGGACTATTATTTGATACAGTCTCATTCAAAGATAGCGCAGAGGGAGTATGTAGAGACGTGAAGAAAGCCTTTCAAGGTGCCCATATCTACATCACTTCAGATAATGACGATGATGTGAGAACAGCACATAGACAGTTCTTCAGATGGAAAAAGTGCTGACTTTACCGCGCTAAATTGCTCAAACCTATTGAAAAATGAGGCTTTGTCTGCTATAATATTTAGGCTTAAATGAAAGCCTTGAGTTCTGACCTTTTCCCCAACAATGATGCCAAGTCTCCACACTCACCAATTTAGTCTCCAATAGCGCGAAGAATTGAGCAGAGTGATGTGGAATTGTGTTCTTGCAACTCGGACTATACGGAAGACTGGCTTTAATCACAGGATGTTTCCGTGTGAGGCTTTAAGTAGTTTTGTACACGTGCGAGGGGTTATGATTCCTGCGAATTTGAGGGAAATCAAGCCAGGTTTTCTAATCCCCACGATGAAGTCGCTGGACGCCGACAAGAAGGCGCCCAGGGAAGCTGCGGCTCCCGCGGAAGAGACGCAGGCAGCGCCCGAAGCCGAGGAAACGATCGATTTTTCCAACGTGCAGATCGAACCGCTGTTTCAGGATACGATCGATTTTGAAACCTTCTCGAAGTCCGACTTCCGCGCCGTAAAGGTCAAGGAATGCGAAGCCGTGAAGAAGTCCAAGAAGCTCCTGAAGTTCGTTCTGGACGACGGCTCGGGCACGGATCGAGTCATTCTGAGCGGCATCCACGAGTATTACGAGCCGGAGGAGCTGGTCGGCAAGACCTGCATCGCCATCACCAACCTGCCGCCCAGAGCGATGATGGGCATTGACTCCTGCGGCATGCTGATTTCCGCCGTCCACCATGAAAACGGCGAAGAAAAGCTGCACCTGCTGATGGTCGATCCCCATATCCCCGCCGGCGCGAAGCTGTATTAAATTGCCCTTTTTTGCTGCGGACGTCATTTTCTTCAAATGGCGTCCGCGATTGATTTTTTGCCTGTTCTGTGGTATCATTAATACTGGAAAGTTCTTTGCAGGAGGTGACGCGTATGAACGCGAAGGAAAGATACAATCTATGGGTAAACGACGCAAGGCTGGACGAGGAGTCGCGGCAGGAGCTTACGGCGATTGCGGGCGACGAGAAGCAGATTGAGGATCGTTTTTACAAGGATCTGGAATTCGGCACGGGCGGCCTGCGCGGCATTCTGGGCGCGGGCACGAACCGCATGAACGTATATACCGTGCGCCGCGCGGCGGCGGGTCTGGGCGACCAGCTGATCGCGGAGGGCGCGGACGCGTGCCAGAAGGGCGTGGCCATCGCGCACGACAGCCGCCGCTTCTCGCGGGAGTTCGCCGAGGATTCCGCGCGCGTGCTGGCGAAGAAGGGCATTCGCGTGTATCTGTTCGATTCGCTGCGCCCCACGCCGGAGCTGAGCTTCACCATCAAGCATCTGGGCTGCGCCGCGGGCATCGTGGTGACCGCGAGCCACAACCCGGCGGAATACAACGGCTTCAAGGCCTACGGCGCGGACGGCGGCCAGATCACGCCCGCCACGGCGGACGCGGTGCTGCGCCGCATGAGCGAAATCGACCCACTGGGCGTGGAGATGATGGACGAAGCCGAAGCGAAGGCGAAGGGGCTTGTGAAGATCATCGGCGGCGAGGTGGACGACGCGTACATCAGCCATGTGCTGTCTCTGCGGCCCGATCCCGAGCTGCTTTCGCGCACCGGCGTGAAGCTGAAAATCGTGTACACGCCGCTGCACGGCGCGGGCAACAGGCTGGTTCGCGCGGCGCTCGCGCGCGCGGGCTATGAGCTGTCTCTTATACACATCTGACGCTGCCTACGATATGCAG
>ENA-OUQC01000301-OUQC01000301.1-human-gut-metagenome-genome-assembly--contig:-NODE-301-length-40740-cov-4.322797_pt1 | contig 40740 bp, 33 predicted proteins | sample MGYA00237942_ERZ548815 | MGnify/ENA primary metagenome ERZ548815 (study PRJEB26490, sample SAMN05194722) | human gut metagenome | biome: terrestrial biome; feature: human-associated habitat; material...
GGTTTGTGTATGCTCAATTCAACTACCTTCTTCCGCTTAACATGGGTGCGCTTTACGGCGCGGAAGGCGCGGAAATATTCGGCGTTATGACAAGCGTCAACGCCCTCGTTGTAATCCTTGCAACACCCGTTGTAACGACCTTTTTCGGGCGGATTCGTGATGTTCGAAAGATACTTCTGGGCGAAACGCTGATAGTTGTCGGGCTGTTCTGCTATCGGTTCGTTCAGGGAATCATCCCGCTGTATTTCGTTTTAATGACTGTTTTCACCATCGGTGAAGTATTCAACACCATCGGCGTGCAGCCCTATGTGACGCGGCGCATTCCCTCAACGCATTGGGGAAGGATGAACTCGATAATATCCATTGCATCCGGTGCTTTTTCCGGAGTCGGCAACCTGCTTATCGGCAAGCTTGTGGACACCTCGGGCTTTGATTCCGCGTGGCTCGTTATCGGCATTGCGGGAATTTTTCTCATACTCTGTGCCGCCGCAATGTGCATTACCGATAAAAAATATTTCCCCTTGCTTTATGAAAAAAGCACCCCCGGAAGCACTCCCGATGCGTTTTCGGATTCGGAGCCGGAAAGCTCTGCATCGGGATCCGACAAATAGCATTCGGCCTTTTCGGCTGCATTTCCGTACCCGTGCCTTTTGTCAAAAGTAAAAACTCAGTTTGCAAAGATGCGCGAATTGTGTTAAAATTATAAACGGAGAAGCAGATATTTTCCGCTTCTCCGAGTATTATCCTTCGGATTTTTCCGCAGCAAAAATTTTTTTGAAAGATAACGCAACCGAATCGGCGCGAATTGCGTTATATGAATGGAGACAAAAATTGTCCGACCGCAGTTTCGACAGCATATATAGTGATTATTCACGCCTTGTCTTCTGGGCGGCATATCGTGTTGTGCCAAACAGGGAGACGGCGGAAGATATTACGCAAATTGCTTTTGAACGTGTTCTTTCCAATCTCGGCAGGCTGGCCGGCCTTGACGACGGACAGTTGAAAAGCTGGCTTTACCGCGTGTCCACAAACATCGCGCTTGATCATCTGCGCCGTGCAAAACACGAAACGCCGGTTGATGCGCCGATAAGCGAGGATATCGAGGATTCAGCCCTCCCGCTCGATGAGGAAGTTGAAAGGCGCCGAAAAGCGGCAAAAGTTCGAAGTGCGATCGACAAACTTGACGAAACGAGCCGCAAAGTCATATTGCTGCACTATTACGCCGGTATGACCGTTCGCGAAATTTCGGCTTGCACGGGCATCAGCGAAGGAACGGTTAAATCGCGGCTTATGAAGGCAAGAAAGCGGCTTGCGGTTATGCTCGGAGAGGAGGCAGCGGATGAAAAAAAGCGGAAGAAAAAATGATTATTTCTGTTCGAATACGGTGAATCTCGAAGCAGCGGATTCCAATCATTCCGCCGACACATGCACGGAATTTGACAGTTCCCGCACGATTGACGAGCTTCTTCGTTGGGCTGCAAACGAAAGCACGGCCGAGATTGATTTCGAATCGATTCGTCTGCGCGCTGTTGAGAGCAGCCGAAAGTCCAAAATGCAGCGCATACGCCGAATCCGTGCGTTGACGGCAGCAGGCGCGGCCATTCTTTTGATCCTGTTTGTTTTTGCACTCACCATCGGAAAAATCAACGATTGCGCAAAAGATCCGCAGGTCAGTGCAGGCCTCACGCCGAATGCAGGGGCAACACCCGAACCGTTCTCCGATCCGATGAACCTGCCGTCCGGATATGACAGTTTTCAAAACGCCGGAACCGTCGCCGATGAGGCGATAAAAAACACAAACATGTTCCCGCAGAATCTTCCTTCCGAAATGCACAAAAAGGTTGATAACGATTCCCTGCGCATTTCTGCCGAAGGTTTTGATGCAAACGGCAACCGCCTTTATTACGATTGCGAGGTTGTTGATGTTGCGCCGTATCAGCTCTCTGTCGGCCAGGTCGGTTCGTTTTCCGACGGCGTGGATATTGTTTACTATTGGCAGATAACAAGCGGCACATGCTTGCGCGTTCGTTTCTTCGGGTTTAAGCAGGCAACCGCTGAAATGCTCTTTAACCAGCTTTCCGGACAGATAACGGGCACGAGCGGGAAAACCGCTGCTGTCGTGGCCGCACCTGCCCCATGGATACCTTCCGTTATCAGCTCGGGCGATTCCGAACCGTCCGAAGACGGTACGCTGCCTGTCGTCAGTGTTCCTTACATCGACAATTCACCTGCCGAAACCGCACCGGTTTATGCTGCTCCCATCGGAACAGCTCCGACAGTTGATATTCCTTTTGAGCAGATATCGGACTCCGGCTACGATGCAATCGGGGAAATCCCCGTCGTTGCCCTTAACTCCGAATCGGCGGAAATCGGCGGCACATCGGCAAAAGCCGGCGGAGGTTCGGTCTGCGAAAAATCCGACAGGGTCAGTTCTCCCTGCCCGGGAAGCAGCAAAGTTGACTGCGGAAACAACAGTTCAAACACCGGCAAAGACATTGCAGACGGGAATGACGGTACAAAAAACGTTGTCAGGACGCAGCTCAATGATACGAACGGTACGTTCGACAAAACTCCGGCTGACCGTCCCTGATTTTTGGGCAAACGCAGGACAAACCTGCATCAGGACACGGCTCTCATATTTTTTGTTCTCCGAATTGTTTTCGATACTCTTTAATAAACTTAACTCGGAAGGAATCCGCGCATAATGAGCAAAAGAAGAAGATGCAGAAACGTCGTAACAGTTGTTAATGTGCTGAAAGAGCAGGGTGTTTTAACAATTGATATTCAGGAGGCTTTCCGCCGCGGCAATGTTGACGCACTTATTTTTTCCAATAAAGATGCGGTGCTTATCAAGCACTCATGCGGAGCTTACATGCTTTGGGCTGCAACCGTTGAAGCCGGAAGGCTTGCCCTTCGCGAGGTTCCCGAAATGCGGGTTTGCGTTGTTCACGGGCAAGCTGCTTTTGAGGCAATTCGCTGCGAACGAAAAGGTTTTTCTGTCGAAAAACCCTGCAAGCAATTCTGCCGCTACTCCATGCAGCGGCACAAGGCGAAATCTCCTTTTCCGATTCGGGAACTGACAACGGACGATCTTCCCCAAGTTGCCGCGCACTATAAGCTTGAATCCAAGGAAGAAATAGCTGCAACGATTGAACACGGACTGATGTTCGGTGCCGAGGTTGACGGAGAACTTGCCGGCTTCATCGGAATGCACACCGACGGCAGCGTCGGAATGCTTGAAGTATTTAAAAAATATCGCCGGTGCGGCGTCGGCAGTGCACTTGTGTCGCATATGAACAACTATCATGCCGACAGAGGATGGACCGTTTACGGACAGGTTTATTTCGATAATGATGTTTCCCTTGCGATGCAGCGCCGTCTCGGGCTTGCCGAATCGGAAGACTATATCCGTTGGATCAGCGGCAAGGATACGTTTTAAGTCGGTTTGCTCTGTGCATGTTTTTCGCTGCACACGCACGGATTCGGCATCAATAACCGTTCCGTCGTCTATCGCAGCTCAGTCAAAGATTCTTTATAAAAAATAAAAAAGGGGCTGTTGCAAAATCAAGTCATATTTGCAGCAGCCACATAAACCTGGTGTCGGTTTTGCACGCTTCTTCTATATATAGCTCTGCTCGAGAAAATTCCTTGCATGTTTGCATATACAACAATTGAAAACTTAACCTCAGGGTCAATCTTTCTCCACCGCCTGATTTTTGCTCGTTTTCATTGTATAATCAGCTGGCTTTCCGTTGGTTTTTGAGCAATTTAATTATACACGAAAGCAGCAAACCGGACAACCCTTCCTGAGTTGCCCGGTTTTGTTTTGGGAACTAATGCAACAGCCCCCAAAAATTACTGATTCGCTCGGAATGCATGACCATATACCCAAAGTGCCCGGTCTACATCACGGCACTCCTGACACGCTGTTCCAAAGACGCTTTCCAGTTGTTCCATGAACGGAACCATATAGGTATCAAAGACCCGTTCAAATGCATGGGAATTCTTCCATGGCAGTTCTGTCACCGCTACGGCTTCGCCCGGCTTTTTATCTCCACAAATTGCCTGAATTGCCATCCAGGCGAACCGGTCATAGATTGGGTATTTCCCGCAAGAGATAAAATACAGCAAAGTAATCAAGTAAACGGTCCCAAGGCCCGTAATATTCAGGTCTCTTAACTCACAAAGCACCTTCTGCGGGGCTTTCTTTGCCGTTTCTTTAAGGTGCGTTATATTATTTGCAATGTATTCCGAAATCGTGCGGATGTCAAGCGGCCGGTTATAGCGGTACACCTCAAATCGCTCGGCATTTTTCCAGTCTTTTGCATACACAAATCCATTTTTACTCTCCGAATGCTTGATTTTCCCCAGTTTCCAAGCCAGAATGCGAACGACATCCAGAGGCTCCTTGACCCCATTTTTCAAAAGCTCATCCATATAATCCTCGATGGTTCTGCTGCTTTGGCCAACACGAGGAATGTATCTGGGGCGGTCTATGTAGTAGCTATTCCCGTATTTTTCAACAAATGCGTCCCTGTCGATCTCATTGCCATCCAGTGTGTAAAACTTCATTACAAAGCCCTCCATCAATTATATTTCTCCAACGCCTTCTCTAAAGCGGTTTTAACCTTTTCCCGCAGGCGCTGAGGCTCCGGCACCGTCACATCCGGGGCGAAATTCAGGGCAAACTGCTCCAAGGCCTTTGCCACCCGGAACACCGCCCGGACATTGTCGCTGGCATACATATAGGGGTGCTCCTTCATATAGGTTGCCAGATTCGGCGTCCGGCCGTTGGCCCATTTCAGGTGCTCAAAGGGCTTGGCAGGCTCGTCCAAAATCTTCAGCTTCTTTGATTTTTGTTCAAAGCTTAATCCGAAAGCTGCCACTCGATTGTTCTCTGTCCCGAATCGGCAAGGATTTGGTTGCACTTTGAAAAATGTTTGCAGCCGAAAAATCCGTTGTAGGCCGAAAGCGGGCTCGGGTGCACCGTTTCAAGCTTTACATGAATCGGGTTTGTGATGACCTTTGCTTTTTGCCGCGCATTCGCTCCCCAAAGCAGGAAAACAACCGGCTCCGTCTTTTTGTTAAGCTCGGAAATTACCCTGTCCGTAAAAATCTCCCAGCCCATTCCCTTGTGGCTGTTCGGCTGATGTTCGCGCACCGTGAGAACCGAATTCAACATTAAAACGCCCTGTTTTGCCCACTCGGTAAGTTCTCCGTGATGCGGGGGAATGAACCCGACATCGTCGGAAAGTTCCCGAAAAATATTTTTCAGGGACGGAGGCGGGGCGATGCCTTTCAAAACGGAGAAGCAAAGCCCGTGCGCTTGGTGCGGCCCGTGATACGGATCCTGTCCAAGTATCACTGCCCGCGTGTTTTCAAACGATGTATATCGAAGCGCATTGAAAATATCATACATATTCGGATACACAACGCATTTTCTGTATTCATCGGCCAGGAACTTCCGCAAAGTCCTGTAGTAGTCTTTCTGAAATTCGTCTTTAAGAATTTCGTCCCAATCGTTGCCGAGATTTACCATTTATCCTCCGTATTTTGCTGTGTTTTGCACAAAATCAACATACTTTTTTGTTTTGCTCAAATGCCGAGCATTGCAGAAGCGATTGCAAAATAAATAAGCAGCGCAATCGCATCAACAATTGTTGTAATAATCGGACTTGCCATGACAGCGGGATCGAGTCCGATTTTTTTCACAAGTAAGGGCAGCGTGCAGCCGAAAAACTTTGCAACAACGACCGTTGCCAAGAGTGTCAGGCTTACCGTCAGCGATACAAAAATCCCCAGCCTGTCGAAGAGCATCAGTTTTCCGAAGTTTACAACAGCGAGCGTTGCGCCGCAAAGCAATGCAACGCGCATCTCCTTGAACATGATCCGAAAAATATCAGAAAACCGAATCTCCGCCAAAGAAAGGCTGCGTATAATCGTTACTGACGATTGGCTGCCGGAATTGCCGCCCGTGTCCATCAGCATCGGGATGAACGATGTCAGGATGATGTTTGCTGCAAGCGCAGCTTCGAATTTTCCGATTATCAGCTGTGTGAAAACCGCTGAAAGCATCAAAAGCAGCAGCCACGGTATGCGGCTTTTGTACAGATCCGTCACGCTGAGCCGCGGATACGGTTTGTCCGACGGGGTGATAGCAGCCATCTTTTCAATGTCTTCAGTCGCTTCATCACGCATAACGTCGATTGCATCGTCAACCGTAACTATACCTACCAGCCTGTTTTCGCCGTCCACAACAGGCATGACTGTCAAGTCGTATTTTGCGAACATATCCGCAACAACTGCAATATCATCAAGTGTTCCGACGGAGATAACATTTTCATCCATCAGATCGGAAACAACGGCCCTCGCATTGGCAAGCACAAGCGTGCGCAAAGAAACAAGGCCGATAAGCCTGCGTTTTTCGATTACATAACAGATGTCAATCGTTTCCTTATCTACTCCGGTCAGCCGAATATGATCCAGTGCCTCCGCGGCGGTCATGGATGAATGCAAATCCGCAAATTCCGGAGTCATTATGCTTCCTGCGCTGTCCTCCGGATATTTCAGCAATTCGTTTATGTCACGCCGAACATCGGGCGAAGCCTGCTTCAATATGCGCTTAACAACGCTTGCGGGCATCTCCTCCACAAGATCCGCCGCGTCATCCGCATACATTTCATTCACAATATCAGCAAGCTCTTTGTCGGAAAAAGCATTTATCAGCTGCTCCTGCAGCACGGAGTCCATTTCAACGAAAACATCCGCCGCCGTTTCCTTTGGCAAAAGGCGAAAAAGCATGAGCAGCCGCTGCGCAGGCTGATCACGAAAAATCACGGCAATATCTGCCGGGTTAACGGTTGAAAGAATATCTTTCACGCTGTTATAATTCTTGCGTTCGAGCAGAACTTCCACCGTCTGCGATAAATCTGTTGAAAACACTGCCATTGTTCTTCTTTTGAAAGCCGCAGGTCGAGAAACAAGGCAAAAGACCTGCGCTTGCAGCATGGTTTCGATTGAGAAAAGCTGCCGATGACTTATTGCGCGGATACGCAGCAAATTCCGAGTATACCCCGATTTCAAGCTGTTGTTCGCGCAATAATTTTTCGGAAGCTCCCTATGGTTTTTTTCTCAAATCTCGCTGCCCGGATGATTCAGCCGGAGTTTGAACGCGGAATTGCGGGTTCATGTGAAAGAACGCAAACAGGAACGGCTAATCTTCCGCTCCAAGCCTGCCGCAAAAGCCTGCCATATGAAATCACTTGTGTTTCAACAGCAAAACTTCAATTGCAAAACAGTATAACCGCAGGAGTCATACAGGGTTTGTTCGGCGCATTCAGTACATGTTTTTGTTTTCCGCGCATCATGTTCTCGTTTCGGTTGGGAACATCCGCACTTGTGCTGCTGTCAGCTTCCATAATAACTCCTTTGATTTTTTTCGGTCAGGGACTTTACCTTTTCCGTGTTTTAAGTGTAAAATAAACTTGTGCATTTGTCAATCCCCGCAAAGTAATTTTTGAACACCGTCCGTCCTTTGCCGTTTTGTTCTGCCGCGTGCGCCGACCTCGACTGTGTTTTCGCTGTTGACAAACGGACAGCACGGCACTATAATCAAGAAAAAAGTGCGAAAGGGTGCGGATTCATGACGGAAGGCAAGATTTACAGCAAAATCAGTCTGTTTGCGCTGCCGATCTTTATCGGGCAGCTTTTTCAGCAATTTTACAATGTTGCGGATTCCCTCGTGGTCGGCCGTTATTTGGGCAAGCAGGCACTTGCGGCCGTCAGCTCGTCCGGCAGTTTGATTTTTCTTCTTGTCGGATTCATTAACGGCGTTTTTGTAGGCGCGGGAGTTGTTATCGGACGATATTACGGCGCACGCGAAAATGGAAAAGTTCATACCGCCGTTCATACCACAACCGCCTTTGCCGTGCTGTCGGGCTTGTTCCTTACCGCCGCCGGAATGCTTCTCACGCCGGTTATTCTCCGCCTGATGAACACTCCCGCCGACGTTTTGCCCGAGTCCATACGATACTTCCGTTTATATTTTGCCGGCGCACTCGGCAATGTTCTTTATAATGCCTTCAACGGCATTTTTCAGGCGCGCGGCGACAGTCGGCATCCGCTTTACTATTTGATAATTTCATCAATAACCAACGTTGTTCTTGATATTCTGTTTGTAAAATATTTTAAATGGGGTGTCGGCGGGGCTGCAGCAGCAACGGTTATATCGCAGTTCCTGAGCGCAATTATCTCATTCGTTAAACTCACCACTGTTGACGACGTCCACAAAATCGTCCCGCATGATGTTCGTATTGATTGGCCGATGCTTCGGGAAGTGCTTGCGACCGGATTGCCGACAGGCGTTCAGAATTCCGTGATCGGGCTTGCAAACGTAATCGTTCAATCCAACATCAACGATTTCGGCTCCGATGCGATGGCGGGCTGCGGTGCGTATTTCAAAATAGAGGGGTTTGCTTTTCTCCCGGTAACAAGTTTCAGTGTTGCACTTACAACTTTTACAAGTCAGAACCTCGGAGCAAAGCAATATGACAGAGTAAAAAAGGGCACTGCATTCGGGCTTGTCTCCGGCGTTGCACTTGCGGAACTCATCGGAATTGTTTTTGTGATTTTTGCACCGTCGCTTATTGCCATGTTTAACAGTTCGCCCGAAGTTGTCGCTTTCGGCGCAATGCAGGCACGAACGGAAGCACTTTTTTACTGTGTTTTGTCGCTTTCACACTGCATGGCCGGAATCATCCGGGGAGCGGGGAAAACGATGGTTCCGATGCTTATCATGCTGATTTGCTGGTGCGTGATCCGTGTTGCATATATTACGATAACTGTGCATTTTATTCCCGATATCCGCGTAGTTTTCTGGGGATATCCGATAACATGGATGCTCAGCTCGGTCTGTTTCACGCTCTACTATTTCAAAGGCGACTGGATGCATAATTTCGAACGTCTGGACGCCCGCCGGAATGCGGCGGCAAACCGAAATTGATTTAAATTACTGATAAAATACGAAAGGAATCAAAAATGGAAGTAAACGCAAAAAGAGCATTTGAGCTGCTGAACAAGCTCTCCTTCGAACGCGTGTCCTGCACGGCGGAAGAAACCCGCACGGCAGAGGCACTGCTTGCCGAAATCGACTCATTTACATGGGCGCGTTCGGACATACAACGTGAAATTGAAGTTTTTAAGGCATCAACCGGCACCGTTACCGCGGCAAGGTTGATCGTTACCGAGCCGTATGAGAAAGAATACCCGGTAACAGCCTATCTGCGTTCCGACAGCACACCTGATGACGGGTTGGAGCTTGAACTTGTTTACGTTGAAAACGCGCTCCCCGCAAATCTGCTCGGTGTTGAAGGTAAGGCCGTTCTTGTCAACGGACGATTCGGTTTTGAAGCTTACGGGCGCATTCAAAAGGCAAAACCTGCCGCAATAATCGGTTTTACCGGCAGCATCCTCGATAAAGATGACGAAACCGATCACGGTATCTGCAAAATTCGCGAAACCTACACCGCCGAATTCGGCGACAACATCCTCGTTAATTTGAAGGCGAAGGATGCGCTTGAAATTGTTTCAAAAGGTGCAAAAAAGGTTAAGCTGTTTGTCAGCAGTACTGCGACTGAGAGCGAATCACGCAACGTATGCGTTACACTGCGCGGAACGGATCTTGCAGATGAAATCGTGTCGTTCGGTGCGCACTACGACAGCGTTCTGTTTTCAACGGGCGCATATGATAACATGAGCGGCTCCGTGATCATCATGGAATTATTGCGCTATTTTGCGGCAAATCCTCCGCGCCGCACATTGAAATTCAACTGGTTCGGTTCAGAGGAACAGGGCCTTCTCGGCAGCAAAGCGTATGTTGCCGCACACGAGGCGGAGCTTGAAAAGCATCGTTTGATGGTCAACGTCGATATGGCCGGTCCCGTTCTCGGCTCTGAGCATATATTTATCATGGGGGATGCGCCCATGAAGAGTTATGTTGAAGGGATGATGAACGAACTCGGCGCCGCCGTTGTATATCATGAGGATGTTTATTCAAGCGACGGAACTCCGTTCTCCGACAAGGGCATACCTGCAATAAACTTCACGAGGGTAAATGCAAACGGAACCGGCTTTATTCACGATCGCCGCGATGCACTTGCAAACGGTTTCCTCTCGGCGGACGCACTCGGCATAACGCTTAACTTGGCTCTGGAATTTTCGAAACGAGTTGTCAATGCTCCGATTTTCCCGATCGAGCGCAAAATTTCCGATTCCATGCGAGATAAAATCGACAAGTATTTGTTCAGAAAATGTAACAAATAACCCACTGCGCTTTTGACTCTCGGTCGGATGTGTCTGTTTTCACGCTGATTTGTTTACATGATTTCCCGGGAAATACTCTGTTTAAACGGACTGTTTCTCGGGAATTTTCTGTTTTTTGCATCTCGCCGCTCATTTCCCGGGAAATGCTGCGCGGTTTTAACTTAAATTCATCTATTTTCGCAAAGCGAATATATTTATTAATATTTAATTTTTGTGTTTTCAAAAAATTACTTTGGTGCTATAATCAGGCTGAAAATAAGAAGAGCGGGCAATGCCCGAAGGGATGGTCTGATTTGAAGCTGCTGGATAAATTAAAATCTTTCGGTCAACGTCGTGATGTTGATATGACGGAGGGCGGAATCACACGTCATATTGTGTGTTTTGCAATTCCTTTACTGCTCGGGAATCTTTTTCAACAATTCTACAACACGGTTGACAGCTGGGTCGTCGGCAACTATGTCAGCGACACGGCTTTTTCGGCTGTCGGCACTGTCGGCCCGATCATTAATATGCTGATAAACACGTTCCTCGGGCTCAGCACCGGCGCAAGTGTTGTCATTTCGCAATTCTACGGTGCAAAACAGCATGAGCGCGTGCAGGACGCTGTTCACACGTCTGTGATGATGACGCTTATCTTGGGCGTTGTTTTCACCGTTATCGGCATTGCAATGACGCCGCTGATGCTGAATCTGATGGAAACTCCGGACTCCGTACGTCCCGAGGCAACGCAGTACCTTATTATCTATTTCTCCGGAATAATCAGTCTTATGCTCTATAATATGGGTTCCGGCATTCTTCGCGCGATCGGCGATTCGCAGCGTCCGTTTTATTTTCTTGTCGTTTCAGCGCTGACAAATGTTGTGCTTGACCTTGTGTTTGTTCTTGTGTTCAAAATGGGAGTTTCCGGTGTTGCGATCGCAACTGTCATCGCTCAGACGCTTTCGGCCGCACTTGTTCTCATCGTACTCCTCCGTGCAAAAAACTGCTGTCGGCTTTCGCTTAAGAAATTGCGCATTCATCGCTCCATGCTCGCAAAAATTCTGAAAGTCGGCATTCCCGCCGCTCTTCAAATGGCTGTTACGGCATTTTCGAATGTTTTCGTGCAATCATACATCAACAGTTTCGGCGAGGACTGCATGGGCGGCTGGACAGCCTATGTCAAAATCGATCAGTTCCTCTTCCTTCCGATGCAGAGCATTTCGCTCGCTGTGACAACATTTGTCGGGCAGAATCTGGGCATTAATCAGGTTGCGCGCGCAAAAAAGGGAATCCGCGCCGGAATGCTTATGGCCGTCGCCTGCACCGCGCTTTTAATGGTGCCGGTGCTGATTTTTGCTCCGCAGCTTGTTGAATTTTTTAATAAAAAACGTGAAATTGTGGATTACGGTTCAATGCTTCTCCGTCTGATTTCGCCCTTTTATGTTTTCTGCTGCATCAATCAGATTTTTGCAGGTGCGCTTCGCGGAGCGGGCAACAGTCGAACACCGATGTTCATAATGATAGGTTCATTTGTTGTATTTCGTCAGATTTATCTTTTTATCATGGCGAACTATATCAGCAACACAATTAAACCCATTGCGCTGAGCTATCCTGCCGGTTGGCTTTTGTGCAGTCTTATCACCGCATTATATTTCAAGTTTGCAAAGTGGGAAAAACATCGCGTTGTTGATATTGAGTAGCATTGCGGCATACGGTCGGATTTTGCGGACAAATTTGCGGCAGGGCTTGAAATCCGCGGATTAATATGTATAATTTAAGCACCGGGCGGCGCGAACCTGCTGTTTGTCCGCTGATTTTACGAACGGAGCCGCGCATGGGTTCATTCCGTGCGCAACTTATTGATGAATTTTTTTCGATTAACCGATAAAACCGCCGTAACAAAACCGGCGGAAGAAGCGGGCAGCACGGGCTTTCGGCGCGCAGTTCGAATAATCAGAACTGTGTTCATATGTTTTGCCGCTGCATTGTATGTTTTTTATTTCATAACCAACTTGCGGGCAATGAGCATCGGCGGCGGAATACTTTCCGCCTCGCTGCTTGCTCTTTTCACATTCGCGGCCTGTACTGCCGTTCCTCTCGTTTTGAAGACGCTCATCGGCGAACGGCTTTGCAGCTTCGTCCCCGTTCCGAACGCCCGCAGGGATTTTCTTCGGATTATGCTTGCCGCGCTTGCGATTCACATTGTTACAACCATTCTCGGAATGGTGCTTTATCGGGTCTTTACCCCTGATTTCAGCGGCAATCTGTTCGAATTATGGGAAACTTCCTGGTCAAAGCACAATACCGATGTTCCTCATTACATTAACATTGCTGAAAACTGGTATGTAAACGATGGGAAAGATCGCCTTCTGATCGTCTTTTATCCGATGCTGCCTCTGCTTATGCGAATACTCAATCCGGTCTTTCACAACAGCTTTGTGTCAGCTCAAATTATCAACACAATTGCAACGTGCCTCGCCTCCGGAACGGCATATTTAACGCTGTACGGAATTCTCGGCAAAAAGCGTTCCGTGCATGCCGCACTGCTTTCGCTTCTCCTTCCGGGTGCAATTTTTCTTAATTCACCAATGACGGAACCGCTTTTCATGCTGTTCTGTTTCTGTGCGTTTTACTGTTTGCAAAAGCATAAATTTATATTCTCCGCTGTTTTTACCGCTTTGGCCGGTTTCACGCGGTCTCTCGGGGTCGTGCTTGCTGCTGCAATCTTCATTGAAGGAGTCGGCACGATCGTCCGAAACATTCGCGACGGCAAAAAATACGGAAAACAAATTATTGCGGTTGCTGCCGCGCTTGTTATATCAACACTCGGAACGGTGGCTTATCTGCTCATTAATTATAATGTTTCAGGCAATTTTTTCATTTTCATGGAGTATGAAAAGCTGAACTGGGATCAGCAGCTCGGTTTGTTTTTTGACACCATGCGATACATTTGGGACTGGTGCGTCAACGCAATTCCGAACGGGAACATCAGCGTGATTTATTCCCTTTGGATTCCGACAGTTCTTATTGCATTCGCATCACTTGCGCTGATCACCGATCGTATGCGGGAATTGCCTTCGGCCTATATTGTCTTCTTCCTTGCTTACTACGTGCTTGCAATGGGCTGCACATGGCTGCTTTCCGCAGTTCGCTACCTTTGCGCAACGCTGCCGCTCACGGCATCCGTTGCCGCCCTGTGCACAACAAAAAAGAAAACGCAGGCGGTCTATGGGTGTACCTGCGTTTTATATGTCGCTTTCCTTTGCATGTATATGCTTAGATTGAGCATATTCTGACAGCGGAATTGCCGCTTCATATGATGCCCGTCACCTTCGGGCATCAATTTTCCATGTTGTTGAAATCATAAATATCCTCGCCTTTTTCGCGCGGTCCGACCCTGCCCGCAAGGAGATAGCGCCGCTCAATGGGGTCATAGAATATATGTTTCACGATACGAAAATTTTGTACGCATCCCGTACTCGGCACATGCGTTCTCGGACCCGTGCAGGGGTGCAGCAGGTCGCCGATCATAATGTGCCCTTCGTCAACATATGAAATTGTCAAATCTTTTGCAATTGCATCAAGAACCTTGCTTTCCAGCTCGTCAAGATCAAGCTCGGGTTTCGGTTCGTCAAATGACAAAACAAAGCCGTGCTTAACATCGCTGTGTTTGCACCTGCATCCGTCATCACCGGGAAGGAAAATCTCGCAAAGATCTTCCGCCGTATGCGCCATTCTGCGATAATCGACCGATTTTGCAACGATATCGTAGATTTCATTCGGCAGCGGACCAAAAATCGTCGGGCGCGTTATGATTATTTCCTCACCCATGCCGATCAGAAGGTTTGCATTGGTCTTAAGAAACGGGTAAATCATGTCGAAATGCTCAACGATTACACGTTTGCCGCGTTGAACAGCGTTCAAAATTGCATCGGCCAGCACTCCCATCTGCGTGAATGCCGCCTCGAAGCGTATGTCAAGATGATAAGTGTGCGCAGTAAAAAACCCTTGCTGATCAATGTCAAGAATCGGAAGCGGGCGAGTGTTCACTCCGTTATCATCGTTTGTCAGCTCGAGCCCGGGGAACATGCCTTTTATCAACATGCTCTTGCCCGAGCCTGCCTCGCCGATAATGCCGATAAGCTTATCAAACGGGCTGAGATACATCTGCGCAATATGCATTCCAAGATCATATATCCTGTCGCGTCCTCGGGGTGCGAAAAAGACGCTGTAATAGTGGCTGTTCTGCATTCTGCCTGAGTATGACATTAGAGAATCTCCTTTTTGTTTCATGCACGCGTCATCTGCGTTTTTTACCTGCAAAGCGGTGCTGCATTTCTCCTAATGATTATATAGCATTCCGTCTCCCAATGCAACAAGAATTTCCCGTTTGAAAATACTATATTCCATTTCGGCGGCAATAATGCTATACTTGCAGCAGGCGCGGCGGGGAAGCGAAGGATTAAAAGCCGATTACCTCAATCGAGTTTTGTGAATTCCGTTTTCCTGCTGCAACGGTTAACTCCGCAAAACAACCCCGTAAACAAACAGAAAGGAAACTGTATTTATGAAAAAAATCTCAACCCTGCTGCTTTGCATTGTTCTTGCGGCGGCGCTTGCGCTTGCTGCGACAGCTGTCGGCTGCAAAAGCAGCGGAACAGATAAACCAAACGAAAACCAAGGAGACAATGACATGAACAACGACAAAATCATCGCAACCATAGAAATGGAAAACGGTGGGGTCATGAAGCTTGAACTGTATCCCGAAATTGCACCTCAATCCGTTTACAATTTCGTTTCGCTTGCGCGTTCCGGCTTCTATGACGGCTTAACTTTCCACAGAATTATTCCCGGCTTTATGATTCAGGGCGGCGACCCCCTCGGTGAAGGCTACGGCGGCCCCGGCTATTCCATCAAGGGTGAATTTGCAAGCAACGGCTTCAACAACACGCTTAAGCATGAGCGCGGCGTGATTTCCTGGGCACGTTCGAACAATCCCGACAGCGCAGGCAGTCAGTTTTTCATCATGCACGCTGCCGCTCCGCACCTTGACGGCAGCTATGCCGCTTTCGGCAGGGTCATTGAGGGCATCGAAGTCGTTGATGAAATCGCTTCCGTCAAAACCGGTGCGAATGACCGCCCCGTCACTCCCGTTGTGATAAAATCAATCACGATCAGCGGCCCCGAGCTGCCCGAGCCCGATAAATTGCCCGGCAAATAATTCCTGATTTATACCGGATTCATAAGTGCATACTGCTGCATCAGCGACGCCCGAACCGGCAGTTTGAATACAAGCTCCGCACAACGGCTTCAACCTGCTTTTCAGCTTTAAATCGGCCTTTGTCAACGTACAGAGGTCGATTTTTGCATTCATTGCACATCATCAAACAGCACCTCATCAAACATTCTTAATAATGTGCATGTCAGGCTGCCGAGCTTTTTCTTGAAGGCTCATCGACAACTTCTCCGTTTCGATTCACCGTCTGATTCCTTTGTGCAGCACGTTCGCGCAAAGTGTATGTCGGTGCCGGCAGAAGCTCCCCCCTTTTTGCATCATCGGGTACGCATACGTTGTGTGTTCTGAAATTCGATGTTGTTTCAGATTTTTTAAATTTATCGGTGCAAACACCGACTGCAATCAGTGCGCCAATGATCATTCCCGGAATAAGAAAGGAAAAAAACAACCCAAAGTAATTCATTGTAATACCTCCGCAATCAATCGGTTTTACGGTCGAACATCGCTGTTCACAGTTTCCGTTTCGGCAACAAATTCCGGAACAGTTTTTAAAAGCGCGTTTCCTTTTCGGAAATCGGCTGCTGTTTTTTGACCGCACGGCTATTATAGTATCTTTTTAGGATACTTGCAATACCTTTTTCCGTACTGTTGCCCGTTAAAATAAATATATTTTTATTTGTGCTTGCATTTTGTTTCCAATCGAGATACAATACAGACAGTAAATTACGGAGAACCGACGATGAACAGACTGAAACAACTGCGAAATTCACGCGGCATCACCCAAGATGAGCTGGGGCGTATGCTCGGAGTTCAAAAAGCAGCGATATGCAAATATGAAAACGGAAGAGTCAACATGCCGAACAGCGTTATCATGCGGCTTGTGGAAATTTTTCATGTCAGCGCGGATTATCTTCTCGGCACGGATGAAGTCGTTCCGCTGCTGAAATCGAATTCGGCAAAACTTTCTTCCTCTTCAAAGCCGCATGCGCCCGCAATCGGTGTTCCCCTGGTTGGGTTTGTTCACGCCGGTTTGCCGATGCTTGCGGATGAAAATATAACCGAGTACATACCCGTTTCCGCGAACGAAGTGTCTTCCGGAGAATGTTTCTTCATGCAGGTTGAAGGCGACTGCATGACGGGGGATCACATCGTTGAAGGCTCGCTCGTTCTGGTGCGGAAATGTGTTGAGGCGGACAACAATTGCATCGGCGTTGTGCGTATCGGAGACGAGGTGCTTCTGCGGCATATCCAGCGCTTCGGAAAGCAGCTTGCGCTCACCCCGTCCAATACGGCATACAACACCATGATCGTTTCCGAGGGCGATGTTCAAATAATCGGTAAGGTTATTGAAACGCGGCTTAGATTCTGAAAACCCTCATCAGCGGCTTTTCGGCATAAACCCTGCCGCAATGCGCATAAAATGCAGCATGCCGAGCACATGTTGCTGTCGCTGTGTGCCGATGCGAAATTCTTCAGCGTTCGGTGCGCTCTTCGGCTGTGCAGCATTGCGAAAGGAGTATTTCGAATTGAAGAATAATCCGTTACTTTCAAAACCGTTTGGTCAGAGCAGAAACCTGGCACCGACAAAGGTCACGTTTTGCAGACCGCGCCGCAAAACTCTCGGATTCCGCCGTGTTTTCGGGTTTATGATGCTGATTATTTGCGCATCTGCTGCCTCTCTGCTGCTTGCGCTGCGCATTTCCGAAAGCGGCTCTCTTGTCAGCGGTGATACTGTTGACAGCGCTGCCGTGTTTTCCCCTCTGCGTTTTGCTTCAAACAATTCACCGGAGGATGCGGCAAAAGGCGATGACTCGCGTGCGACAGGTCGGCTTCAGCTTGTTCAGCTGCCTTCAATTTTAACCGTTTTTGCGCCGTCCGATAACCCGATACGCCCTGTGCAGTCAGCCAGCGTGATCGTTGATAACGACAGCATGATTGCCAAGATTTATGCCGGAGAAGGCACTCCGGTTCTGTCCGCACTCGACGGAACGGTAAAAACCGTTTCATTTGACGAAGGCCTCGGCGGCAGTCTGACCGTTTTCAGTTCGGATGATATTGAAATTACATACTACGGGCTGCGGGATATTTGCGTTGAACGCGGGCAGCCTGTCGTTCAGCGCAGCATTCTCGGAAACATGCAGCGTGACTATATTTGTGTCAAAATCACCAAGGCAGGGCGGCCGATCGATCCGTTTGATTTTTTTGGCATCAAGGCGAATCTCGGGTAATTGAAGATTGCCGTTTTCGGCAGAACCGAACTTCGCTGTTCAATTTGCGTTCTGCTGCTTGTTCCTGCCGCAGCCGTGCTCGGTAAGCTGCCCGCCCTCATGCTTGCCCTTGTTTCGCTTGCGGTTCATGAACTGTCCCACGCATTTATGGCGGCAAGGCTGGGGCTTGTTGTCTCCTCGATTGAGGTGCAGCCCTTTGGTTTTATCGCTGAACTGCATACACCGCCGCGTACCCCGTCGGAATGCCTGTCGGTTGCGGCAGCGGGACCGTTTGCAAGCCTGCTCATCGCCCTCTGCGGCGCAGGTTTGGGCAAATACATCGGGCATACATCGGCAGCCTTCCAAGATTTCTGTTCTTTCAATTTATCGCTCGGATTAATGAATCTTCTCCCTTTTCTGCCTCTTGACGGCGGACGGCTTGCGCTTGCATTGATTGAGAAGCGAACCGGGCGGGCTCGTGCGCAAAAAACACTTTCTTTGTTCGGCATCATATTCGGCGTTCTGCTTTTTTGCGCGGGCATAATGCTTGTTTCAGCGGCTGACGCCGCATTCAACCCGACCCCGCTTGCGGCAGGCTTTTTCATCTTTATTTCGGCACTTTCGGAATTCCGCTGTTCCTGCGGCACCAATATCAAAGCAAGTCTTGCGGGTTTATCACGGCTCCGTTCCGGTTCAGCGGTTCGCGTTGTGCCGATAGCACTGCGAAGCGACTGCACGGTGCGAAAAGCACTTTCGTTTATAGGGGGCAGGGGATACGGCATCATTTTTGTTGTTGAGGCCGGAGCGACTGTCGGCATCCTTGATGAAAACATTGTTTTGAATGCCGCACTCCGCGGCGAAAACGATGCGGAACTGCGCACGCTTTTGCCCAGGCACTCTGCATCGTCCGCACCGAATTTACCTGTATTCAAGCGATAAATTATGAACCTTCCCGTCGTCAACAAGTTCAACACATGCACCGTGCCGCTCCTTTGCATTCGAAGCGCTGCGGTGCATATCGACACTGTAAACGGTGTTTCCGAAACGGTATTCAAACGAAAATGCATCAAGCACGGTGCAGGGTTCAACAAAAAGTTTTGTTCCCCTCTTGCGGATTCCGAGAATGTTTTCGACGGCGGCGCGATACAGCCATGCTGCCGATCCCGTGTAAAGCGTCCAGCCTGCCCGCCCTGCAAGCCTTCCGACCGAATAAACGTCGCCCGCAACGGCATAGGGTTCCCCTTTATAGCGTTCGATTGAGTTTGCGGATCCGTGTTCAATCGGGTTTATCATTTTAAACAAGCTGTCCGCTGTATCGGCCATACCGAGCCGACATGCGGCTATTATGCACCACGCCGCCGCATGCGTGTATTGTCCGCCGTTTTCGCGTACTCCGGGCAAGTAACCCTCTATATAGCCCACAGCGTTCCTCGTTTTTCCGTCAAACGGAGGGGTCAGCAGCCGAATCAGCCCGTTCACCGGGTCCGTCAACGCCGCAAGCACGGTTTCAAACGCTTCGCGGGCGTGAACGGCGTTTGCGAAAACCGCAAAACATTCGCTTACGCAATCAACGGCACATTCCGAACAGTCCGCGCTTCCAAGGCTTGTTCCGTCACCGAAAAAGGCGCGTATATATCTGTTTTTGTCCCACGCATTGCTTTCAATTGCAGCACGAAGCGCGGCGGATCCACGTTCGAAAAGCATTGCCCGTGCAGTATCTCCCCGCTTTTTGCAAACAGGCAGCAATGCCCCCGCCGCAAGCAGCAGCAGCCAGCCGACAACAACGCTTTCGCCGCCGTCCGAACCGACCGCGTCCATGCCGTCGTTCCAATCACCCGTGCCCATAAGCGGCAGACCGTGCGCCCCGCGCAGCTCAAATGAAAGCTCAACGGCGCGGCAGCAGTGTTCGTACAGGGTTTCCGTATCATCGGATTTCTCCATTTCACAATATATGTTTTGTTGTCCGTACGGTATCTTCATGTCGGCAAGATACGGTATTTGTTCGTCAAAAATCGCTGCATCCCCGCTGACCTCAGCGTATTCGCACGCTGCAAGCGGCAGGAAGAGGCGATCGTCGCTTATCATTGTCCGCACCCCGCGCGGCAGCCCGTCTGCAAAACCTTCGTGCCACCAGTGAAGCACATCGCCCTTTTTAAACTGACGTGAAGCGCACTTGATTATCATATTCCTTGTGCATTCGGGATCGGTCGCAGCAAGTGCTGCTGCATCCTGAAGCTGATCTCGGAAGCCAAACGCACCGCCGCACTGCCAAAATCCCGTTCGCCCGATTATGCGCGCCGAATATGTTTGATAGAGCAGCCGCCCGTTCACGAGTGCATCAAAGCTCGCATCGCCTGTTTTTATCCTTAACATATCTGTTTTTTGCCTATAAAACCGCATTGTTTCATTCAACGCCGCTTCAGCGTCCGCATCGGCAATGAGCTTCGGAATGCGTTCAAGCTGCTCAAACCCAAGCAGCACCGTAAGCTTTGCGGTTGCTTGCGGTTCAACGGTGAATTCGGCTGCAATTTGATTTCCGTTCGCAGCAAAGATTTTCGAACCACCCAAAATCGAAAGGAAGCCCCACTCCGAATGTTCCGAAAGTGTGTCGCGCGCCGCAGCGCAAAGCGGGAAACCCTCCCCGCCGACAGTTTCAAATTGCAGTGAAGCGGGATGTGCTTTTTCGCCCAACACCCAGTCCGCCCCGCAGCGCAGCCGCAGTTTTTTTCTGTTTGCCGTCAAATTCTCAATGCGCACCGTTGAGTATTTCAAGGGTAACTCCATGTCAACCGTCACCGTGAGCTGCACTCTGAGCTCATCCGTCCTCCATTCAAAGCGGCTGTATCCAAACCCGTGCGACACAACACAGCTGCTGCCGAATGCGGGCAAAAGGCTGAGCCTGCTTTCTCGTTCAATATCAAACAGTATCAAAAACTCTCCGCTTGTATCAAACAAGGCATCGTTTGACCACGGTGTTATCCGCAGCATTCTTGCGTTTCCGCACCATGTGTAACCGCCGCCGCTCTCGGTCACAAGCGCACCCATGCGCTTTCCGGCAAGGACATTGCTCCAAGGCAAAGGCGTAATGTTCCTCGGCGAATTTTCAATAACAAATTCCATTTTTTCATTATCAAATCCGCCGCAGCCGTTCCATGAGAAGCATGCTTTTTTTCGTGCATCCGTTATGTTCGGCTGCGTGAGCATTGGGCGCATTGTTTCTGTTTCCGTCATTTTCTCGTTTATGCTGCCGTGCTCAAAAATATATTTTGAGTCATCTGCAAAAGCAAGCGGTGCATCGGCATCAATTTCAATCTGCGCCGCAGCGTGAATCAGCGCGCGCTCCGACTCGGTCAATTCGAATCCGTGCAAAAGTATGCAGGTTGGGCAGATCGTCCGCAACTCCTCAAGCGCCGCCCGCAGGGCGTTCGCATATTCATGCGGGTATTCTCCGATAAGAACAACATCAAAAAGCTTTTCCTGCCGCTCGTCCGCGTGACTTCCCTCGTTGAACTCGTCCCTCTCCGTTTTGCAGCTGCCTGCATTGCACATGTTGATGTATTTCGCAGCATTCAAAAGCATACGCACCCCGTTCAGCTGCTCCGAACGAGTGACACGCATGAGCACGATCGGGCGATCGCCGGAGATTCCGTGTTTCCAAAGGCCGCGAATGCCGCCAAGCCGGCTTTTTATATCACTCTTGCCCTTTGACACAATGCCTTTCACGATAAACGCATTCAAAATCTGTGCAAATGCGTTTGTTTCCGCGTCGATTTCAAATGCACGAAGTATTCCCGCCGAATGCATTCGCGCCGCAGCCTCCGCACTTTGCAGCCGCTGCCTTTGCCGATGAAGAATCTCATCAATTCTCGTTCTGTTCTTTGTGAATCCGATCGTAAGACGCACGGTTCCGCTTTCGCCCGGCCCGAGACGAACCTTTGTTTTTGCGAAAAAGTACGGCTCAACCGGCTGCACCGTCGGCAATTCTTCCGCGTCGGCTGCCGAAATGCACTGCATCAGAAGAGCATCTTCATGACTTTTGTGCCGCCCGGGGCAAACCAAACCATCCGCGCAAAATTGCACCCTTTCAAGCGATGCCACGTTGAAAAAAGCGGAGTAAGACGGCTTCCCCGGCTTTTTTCTCATTGTAAAAATCAATGTGTCATCCGCCCTTTCGGATTCGGTGCAAACGCGCACAAACGCAGGATGCGCCTCGAATTCCCTCGCCGGTGCAAGCGCGATTTCGGCGAACATGCCGACATCGACCGTTTCTTCCTTTTTGCCGCAGTTAATCAGCTCCAGCGTGCGGATTTCACAATCCGAATCAGCAGCAACCATTGAAGTGAGGCGTGCCCGAATCGAACCGAAACGATCATCCGAAACAACTCTGTGCGGCTCCGCCGTGATGCTTCCCGAAATGCGTTTTGCGGTTTTTCCACCTGATTCGGAATCATATTTTGCAATTACAAAATCCACACCGTTTGGCGGAACGAAGCCGAATTCCGAAGTGTTTTCCGAACGTTCCCCAAACGCGCCCCATGCCTTGCCGCGCAGACGGGTTATCAACACACCGCCGCATTTTGAATAGCCGCAGCCGTTTTCATCAACAAATATGCTGTATGAACCGTTTGTGATAATCTGCCCGTTGACCGCCTGCCCGCTGTTATTTTCCGTTCGCTCCTCGGTCGGCTGCATTTCTATTGCGTTTTTCCGATTGCCCGGGTTTTTTATCTTCCTCCGAATAAATGCTCCCCGCAGCCGCGGCGATTCGTTCCGCTTCGCTTCCGCAGCGTTTTTTTTGATAATGCGAACAAATTCATCCGCATTACGAGCCGCGTGCGGCTCCCTGAAAATTTCACTTTCATAGGTTTTAATTCGAATGGGGTCAACGGGCATGTTCTCAAACAGCAGCTGTTCGTTCGCCCGAACCTCGGGAACGCTCATGAATCTTCGCGCAAGCACATTGTTGTTCAAAGCGTTGTTGATTGCGCACAGACTCATTCCCTGATGATGCGCCATATAGCTTTTTACAATTGCAAATCCATTCTTTTCAGCCGCTCCGTAATCGAGCGCTTCATAAAGCCCGTATTTGCCCGCCGCGCCGATTTGGCAGAGCAGGCGCAGGTTCTCCGCCGCTGCTTTCGGCTCAACGGCAAGTGCAAGCACGCATGCATACGGTGCAATGACATCCGACCGCATTCTGCCCGGTGCAAGCGCAAGTTCGGGATTGCCGAAAGCACGATATTGATAGCGCAGGGCATCATCGAACGCATAATACCCGGATTCCGACACACCCCAAGGTTTTTCCGCTGCGGCAGCAAGGATTTGCGTCAGCACCGCATTGCGGCAAACCTCAAACTGCATACTGTAAGGAACGGTTTCAAAGAAAATCAGCGGCATCAGATACTCAAACATCGTCCCGCTCCAGCTTTTAAGTACGCGCCCGCCCGAAGCATCGCACATAAGGCGCGAAAGCGCAAACCAATGTTCCGACCCAATCCGAGAAAACGCAATTGCAGAAAAACTCGTCAGTCTGCATTCTGATGCAAGCAAGTCATAATGTGACGGAGTAAGCTTTCCCTCCTCGAACGAGCAGCCGATATGAAAAAGCTCTCTCGTGTTGTCATACAGTACCCTAAAATCCATTGCCCTTGCAATCGCTGTGCAGCGCGCCGCAAGCTTTTTCAGTTCTTCCGCAAACTCTGCGGAGGTCTTTTCCGCCTGCCCCGCGCATTCAGCAAGCGCGCATGCCGTTGTGATAAGGCAGGCGAACAGATTTCCGCTGTCAACAGTCGATATGAAGCGCGGACGCAGCAGCGATAAGTCGCGCAGGTTATACCAATTAAAAGGATGCCCATGCCATTTTTCAAGCTTTTCTATGGAATTCACCATGCGTTCAAGGCGCGTGAACATTCCGCGCTCATCGAGCAGATGCATATCATGCGCCGAAACAACAGCCATCAACCCCATGCCGATATTCGTGGGCGAAGTCAGCATTGCCGCGCCGCGATAAGGCTCTTCCTGAAAATTATCGGGAGGGAGCCACGATGTTTTTTCGGTGCAGTTCTGTTCAAAGTACTGCCAAGTGTCAGCGAAAATTTCCGTCAGCCTGCCTCTCTCCGCTGCGGTAAAACGATAGGAATCGGGCTTTTTATCCTTCTTTTCCGCAATCAGCGGCGCACAAAGCCAAAGCACCGCCATCGCAAGACCCGCCGCTGCCATGCCTGCGGTTTCGCCGTTGTGTATCTGCCGTGCCGCTGCAATTGCCGCAGAAACGGCGGCGGCGAGAACAATTGTTCCGAATGCGGCGCACGGAAACAGTGCTTTGAAATATTCCCTTGTGTTTTGCGGTCTGCTGCGCTCCGCATCCGCCGCTGTCTGCCATTGCAGCATGTTTCGGTGCGAAAAAATCATTCTGTACAACGCACGGCAAACAGCATCCGCATCGCGCAGAGCCGAATAGGGCAGCACCGCAAGCTCATACAGCCGACGCCCGGCAAGCAGAACAAGCGGACGAAGTGCGGACTTTCGAAAGGGCAGACGAAGCAGCAGGAATGCGGCTTCCAACAGCAAATCAATGAAAAAAGTTATTGCAGCAAGCAAAAAAAGCGGGCGAAGCCCCAAAACGGCGGCAAGCAGGAATGCGGCGGCGAAGCTTATGCCGCCGAAAGCCGCGCGGATATTGAACAGGATCTTTCGCCGCGATACTGCATCAATTCCCGAATTCAGCGGCGGAAACAGGAAGGGGAGGAGCTGCATATCCCCGCGCAGCCAGCGATGACGCCGCTTTTGCCACGGCAGCAATGCGGACGGTTCGCCGTCATAAAGCACAATATCGGCGGCATATGCCGCACGCGCAAAGCAGCCTTCCGCCAAATCATGGCTCAGCACGGTATTTTCCGGGATTTTGCCCGAGACCGAGCGCAGGAATGCATCAATATTGATTATGCCCTTTCCGCCGAAGTTCCCCTCCTCAAAAACATCCCAATTGAAATCGGAAACACGAACGGAATATGCACACATGCCGCTTTCTCCGCTTATCAGCGCGGCAAACCCGCTCTCCGCCGCCGAACGCGATGTTGCCGCCATGCGCGGAGCAATTATGCTGAATCCGAAGGACGGACGCGCCGCACCGTTTTCAAACACGGGAAGGTTGAGCGGATGCGCCGCCGCACCAATCAGCCTGCGCAATGCTCCGTTTGGCATTATTGTGTCCGCATCAAGAACAACAAGAAAGCGGAAGCGTTCTTTTTCGCTGCAAATATCCGGATAATTGCAGCAAAACTCATGCGTATCCCCGTGCGCGGCACAGTCAAGCAGTGCCTCCACCGCGCCGCGCTTACGCTCCCTGCCCATATAAACACCGTCCGCCGAATTGAAAACACGTTCCCGGTGCAGATAATGGAACACCGGCCTTCCGCCGGCGCAAAACCTCGAATTCAGGTCATCGATAAGTTTCTTTGCAAGCTCGATCAGTTCCGCTTCTCCTTGCTTTGTTTTCTCGGCGGAATCGGGAAAATCCGCAAGTATTGCAAACTCCGCGCCGCAATTTGCCGCAGCAAAATCCTGCGCCGCAAGATAATGTGCTTCCAGTGTTTCCGCCGCCTGTCTGACGGACTTTTCGGACGTTATAAGCACCGGCACGGCAACAAGCGTTCGATTTTCCTTCCCGATGCCTCCGCGGAGCGAAAGGCGGGGAAGGGGACGCGGTTTTTTAAACACAGGCATCAACCGCGCCTCTATTGCGAAAGCCGCCGAAAGCGCGGGCATCAACCCGAATATTACGGTCAATACCGTAAACCATGCACTTCCGCCGGAATTTGCGGGAAAAAAGGCCGAGCCGAGTCTTCCCGCCGCTGCCGCCGCAGGCACAAGAAGCGCAGCCGCAAGCAATGCTTCAAAAACCGTAAGCAATGCGCATTTTGCCGAATTTGATAATTTTACGCATTTATGTTTTTGGACATCGGTTCTTTTTCCCGAATCGGAGGGAGAATTTGCGCCGTTGTCGTTTTTTAATCCTTTTAATCGTTTTTTCTCCGCACGAAGCGCACGAAGCAGCTCCGGCTTCCCCTCCGCAAGCAGACTGCAGCCCACAAGAGCGCGGCGCCCCGTCCGTCCCTTTGAAAGTTCGAACGCCTTCCGAACCACGGTCTGTTCCGACGCCGACGTCCGTTCCGAAATTTCGGCCGCCGCTTTAAGATAAAGCTGCTGCGTTGACTCATCGGAAGCCGAAAAATACGCTGCATCCGCCAGCCTACGGCGGGTTATGTTCAGGTTTTGAATGCACTCCGAAAAATCCGCATCGTCAATTCTTGATAATGCGGCAAGCACGTTCTGCAGAGCTGCCGCGCGCCCGGTTCCGAGTGGGCCATCACCTGACGTGCATACAATGCCGTACAAAGTCTCAAGCTCCGCCCGCCGAAGCATCGCGGGAAGCAGCTGTATTTCACGCGTTGTCAGGGGTTTGTTTTGCTGGTACTCATCGAAAAACTCAACGACGGAGCCAATGCCCGGTGCACCGCCGCAAAGTTCGCAGAGTTTCTTTGCAAGCACTGCGCAGCGAAGGCTGCCCGCCGCCTCGCCCGCCGCAAAAAACGGCAGCCGTCCGAACTTCAAACTTTCCGCTTCCGCTGCGGCAATCCGAAGCTGTTTTTCAACACGATAGTATTCGTTCACGAGCACTTCTCCGACCGCACCGCAAAAAACGCTGCCGGCGGCAAGTGCATAATTCCTGCGATATTCCCCGTTCAACCCGCGCCGCATTTCAAACAGACGCTTTCTGTATGCCGCCCGCTGCGATAAGCCTGTTGTTCTTTTGGTTTCCTCAACCGCGATTTTGCTCAGCTCACGCGCCGCTGCGCCGAGTTCACCGCCGTTTCCGTTTCGCGCTTCCGCAGTCCGCCGACTTTCATTATCAAAACGATTCATTAATCAATACCGAGCCTTCTGTTATTTTCGTGTTTTTTCAATAATGTCTATTATGTCCGAAATGAAATCCGCAATGTACGGCAAATTGCTTTTTGCCAATACCTGAAAAGCGTAGATTATCACCGCTCCGAGCACCGTCACGCCGACCGCCGTGCCGAAGCCTCGCAGTAATCCTGTCAAAAAAGCACGGCGGAATATCCGTTTTTCATTCGAAGCGTATTGAACATAATCCAAAAAATGTGCTTTTTCAAGGGTATAAGCAAATGAATTTACAGTCCTTTGAAGCTTTGAAACTTCCGATGCGGGACAGCTGCCGAGTTTGCAATTCCGTCTGCATTCCGTTTTACGCACCGTTTTTCGGTTTTCAAACTTTCCTTTTCTCTTCATATCCGTAGCGTCTGCGCAGATGTGCATTATTATTCCCGAAAGCCTTCCCGTCGGGGGAGTTTTTTCAGATTTTCGTTCATTTTTTCGGTACAGCTGTGTATATTGAAAATGCAAAAGAAAAAAACGGGTGCGAACACCCGTTTTGATGCTGACTCTGTTTTGTTTTCGGCGTTTTGCTGTCGGTTCGGCAGCGTGCATCGATTTACTGTTCGTCCGCCGTTTTCGAATTCTCCTCCGGCCCATGTTTCGGTTTTGAATCCGAATTCATCTGCCGCGCCGCGCGCAGCATTTCAAGCTCCGCCTTCAACGCCTGCATTTCCGAATAAAGTTCATCAAGAAAAGCATCCACCTGCCCGATATCATAGCCGATGAACGAACGGTTAAACTTTTTGTTGATTATATCTTCACATTCCATAAACGGTTCTCCGAATAAGCCGATGCGGCATTGCGCTGCCGTCGGACAGGTACACTTGTTCGTATGGCGTCAATGCATCCGAACGTGCAGAGGGGCGAACCCCTCCGCAGTCCGGCACTGACTGAGGCAAAACATCCGCATCACTCCCTGAAGCCGTCGGAGCTCCCGATTATATCATAGTTTGCGGGCGCAACCAGAAAAATCCTTGCGGAGACTTTGTAAAGCCTTCCGTCAACGGCATAGCATGCGCCGCTCATAAAATCGAGTATGCGCTGAGCCGTTTCAACTTCGATCTGCTCCATGTTCACGATGACGGGCTTTCTGCCCTTCAGATTGTCGATGATGTTTTGTGTGTCTTCATAGCTGACAGGGCGATAAACGATCATCTTTCCGCAATTGACTCCGGGAAGGCTGACAACATTTCCCGTTGACAAAACGCGGCGTTCCGTGGATTTTTTCCGTTCCTCGGGAACAGTCTCCGTCTCTCGGAGACCGTCCTCCGGTTCTTCGTCGTACTCGACATCGTCCTTGCCGAATCCGATATATTCCATGAATTTGTTTAGGATCTTTGCCATTCGGTATGATTCCTCCAAAAGAATATTCTCCGTTGGCACTTGGAGAAATTGGGCGGCGACAAACTCCGCCCGCGGTGCATCGGCCTAAACCCGCACCCTGCCGTAGTCTCTTGCGCCGAAAATTGCGGAACCTATCCGCAGCATCGTTGTGCCTTCGGCAACGGCAGCTTTATAATCTCCGCTCATGCCCATTGAAAGCTGTTCAGCCGCAAAATTGGGGAAGGAAAACTCTCCCGCTGCAAGGAACAGCTCCCGCATCTTTGCGAAAAAGTACCGTGTTTCGTCCTCATTGCCCGCAGGAGGAACGCACATCAGTCCTTTTACCGAAAGATTCCGCATGTCGGAAACTAACTTAAGTAATTCGGGCAGTTCGCCCGGCAGAATGCCCGATTTTTGTTCTTCACCGCCGATATTAATCTCGATAAGAACGGGCTGGACAAGCCCCGCTTTTTGCGCAAGCCTGTTTATTTCCTCGGCAAGCGCAAGCCTGTCAACAGATTGGATAAGCTCCGCTTTGCCGACAACATATTTCGCCTTGTTCGTTTGCAGCGCACCGATAAAATGCGGCCGAACGCCCTGCGCGGTGAAAAAATCGAATTTATCGCGAAATTCCTGCGCGCGATTTTCGCCGACCTCCGCAAGCCCGGCCTTGAGCGCAGGCAGTATCTCCGCGCAGGTTTTGAATTTTGTTGCGCCCACAAGCCGAATTTCGGAAGGATCGCGGCCGGCTTTGTATGCTGCTTCCGCAATTTCATCGCAAACACGGCGATAATTTTCCGCAGTTTGAGCCGCAGCGTGCTCTTCGTTTAACAATTTATCTTCCATAGTTCAAATTTTCCTGTTTTGTTTAAAACTCACGGTATCCAATAGCGAACTCCGACGGCTATCGGCATATCCTGATCTTCGCGAACATTTATCACCGCACGTTTGTCATCCGCCGAAAGCACATTAACAAATATGCAGTATTTGCCGTCGCTCAGCAGCAATTCGATATACGGGACACCGTTTTCGAATTGAATCGCCTGTTTGCTGACGCAAATATCGGAAGCATCGAACCGAACCGTCAGCTCAATGCGGCGCGTGTTCAGAAACTCTGTCGGTGCGCCCTCAACCTTCAGAATGTTTACGACTTTTTTGCCGCTCACGATAGGTTCAAGCGCAACAGCGGTATAAGTTCCGTGACCCTTTGCGGCGATTGAATAGCTCCGTCCGCCGACGCAGCGCAAAGCCTCATCCGCGCCGGTCAGAAACACGCAGTACCACTCATCTCCGCCGACAAGCCTGTATGCCGATGTGTCCGAAGCCGTTGTCCATGCCGCACCGCCCTTGCCCTTTATGACGGATGAAACAAGGTCGCTTGTCAAAATCGAGAGCTTGTCCGCATTGAGCGCGTTTTCGTAATCGTCGAAATAGAAGCTTACGAACCCGGATTCCTGCGAATAAAGCACGTGCCGCTGGGTCTCCACAACCTCCGCAAGCGCATCCGCCTGCGAATAAAGGGCGCGAAGTGTTTCCGTTTCCTGCAAATTTTCGCGCAGGTAATCCGTACGCGATGAAAGCGCATCAAGAAGCTCCGCTTCCTGTCCGCGCACCTCGGCAGAGTTGCCCGCCATGAGTTCCTCGGCAATGTTCTCCTCGAGCAGGGCTATCAATTCATCGTATCCGCGAATGGTTTTGTCCCTTGTTTCACCGAGCAGTGCAAGCTGTTCGTCGTAAATTTCGGCATGTTTGCGCATAAGCGCAGCTGCCTGTTCCTCGCTGTATCCGCGGCGATAGATCTGCATTATTTTTGTATCGGGTTCGACCCATGCGCCTTCCTCGGCAAAATAATCCGCAAGATCAAATGCTTCGCTTGTGATAACCTTTTCGTTGCGGACAATAACAGCATTATAATCAACATCAACCGTGACGCTGCCCGTCTCGGCAATGCCTTCGGCACCGCCGCGAACAAGTATCACGAGCACTGCAATGAGAATTGCCGCAAGCAACCCCGCAATTATCCAAAGCGGATTTATCTTTTTTATGCGTTTGCGCTTAAGTTTTATTACGTTGTTTGTGTTCAATTCAACCCCCGGTCGCTCTTTTTGCGGGATTGCCCGCATATTTTCGGCAGGGAAGGCAAGCCTGCGGATGCTTTACTGCACGCTCTCTGCGGGATCGTATCCCGTTTTTGTGCTTTTGCCGTACTGCCTGTTAAAATTTTCTTTATTTTTTTCGCAATACTTGCGATAAAGATCCTCCGCGCTCATTCCTGCCCGCAGGCACATGCTGACAAAGAAGTGAAGCACATCAACCAGCTCGTCCTGCAGGGCCTCGGTGTTGACAGGTCGTTTGTTCTTCCACCATTTGAAGTTGACCTCGTCAAGAACCTCGCTCAGCTCGCTTATCATCGCAAGCACAAGCCTTTGTTCCCATTCCTCAACGGAAAAGTCCAGCCCGCGCCGCACCGCAATATCATCATTCAAAAGCTTCTGCATTGCAAATATCGCTGCAAGCCTGTCCATGTTTTCGAATGCGGAATATTCGATTCCGCCGTTCGGCGCCGATTCCGCCGCATTGCGGCGGTTTTCGGCTGTTTTGTTCATATCTTTTTCCATAGCGTTATTTCAAGCCTTTTCGGCAGCATCCGTGTTTCCGGCACTTTTTGCTTCTCAGCGGCGTCCGCGAATGGTATCCTCGAGTTCCTGCGCGTATTCGGCAGTTCTTCCGACAAATACGGCGGTCATCTTTGAAAAGTCGCAGACTGTCGGCAGTATCGCACGAATATCGTCAAGTGTCACGGCATCGATCCTTCGGATAATCTCCTCCTCGGAAAGATATTCCGTGCCCATAAGTTCCGAGCGTCCGATTGCGGAAGAATGCGCCGAAGTGTTCTCGCGCCCAAGCAGATAACCGGTTTTCATCTGATTCTTGCTGCGCGCCAGTTCATCGGGAGTAATGCCTTTTTCGCAAATTTCACTGTATTCATCCAACATCAGCTTCAGCACTTCCGCAGCCTGCTTTTCGCCCGTGCCGGCATAAAGCGTGAAGTAACCGCTGTTGCGGTAGAAGGACGGAGCGGAATAAACGGAATATGCCATGCCGCGTTTTTCGCGTATGCTTTGGAACAGGCGTGAACTCATGCTTCCGCCAACGGCATTATTCAGCATATAAAGCGGATACTGCCCGCCGGATTCGGCCGCAAACCCGGGGAAGCCGAGGCAGATATGCGTTTGTTCAACATCCTTTTCAAAAAGGTTGAACGACCTTTCCCCGGCAGGGCTGCCGTAATTGAAATCGTGCTTTTCGGCTTTTCCGGTTATTGTAAAAGCATTTTCAACAAGTTCGCGGAAGCGTGCGGGGTCAAAACATCCTGCGGCGGATATTACCATGTTGTCCGGCTTATAGAACTGATTCATGCAGCCCGTCAGCGTATCCCTCGTGAACGCACCGACACTCTCCGCATTGCCGAGAACGGGCATTGCCAGTCTGTCCCCGCTGTAATAGGCTTTGCAAAGCTCCTCATGCGCAAGATCCTCGGGAGAGTCCTCGTTCATTGCGATTTCTTCAAGCACAACGCCCTTTTCACGCTCAATATCGCCCGGATCAAACTTTGAATTGCAGACAAGATCCGCAAGAATGTCAAGCGCGGCGGGAAGGTTTTCCTCAAGCACCTTAACGTAGAAACAGGTGCATTCCTTTGAAGTAAAGGCGTTCAGATTGCCGCCGACAGAATCAATTTCTTCCGCAATATCGGCCGCAGAGCGGCGATACGTTCCCTTGAAGAGCATATGTTCGATGAAATGCGACACGCCCGCTTCCGCAGGTGTTCTTTCAAAAACGGAACCTGCGCCTATCCAGACTCCGACAGAAACGGAGCGATAGTTTTCCATTGTTTCGCCGACGATGCGCAGCCCGTTTTTCAGTGTTTCACGATAAATCATATTCATTGCCTTTTCCTCTTTCTTGAAAAGGCAATGTGCCGGTTTCAGCGCACATAAACCTCCTCAATCATATATTGTACCGCTTACTGAGCCCGCCGTCAACCCCTTTCCCGATATATAGTCCAAAATATACGGTAAAGCTTTTGAAAATGCTGCCGTCGGCTCGGCAAGCAGGATGTCGCCGCCGTTAGTGTTGCCCTCAGTGCGCTTAAATATGTCTTCCGCGCTGCCCTTTGTGCAGACAAGATCCAAAGTGCAGAGCACCGTTGTGAGCCCAAGCCTTCCCGCCGCGCGGTTGGACACGCCGGAAGCACGGCTGCCGCAATAATAAACCGTCGGAACGGCCGCCGCGCCCAGCACGCTTTCTATGCAGTCAAGCGATTTTTGAATATCCTTCAAAACAAAATCCACCCCTCCGTCCTTTGACGGCGCATAGCCCATGGTTGCGATTTCATGCCCTTGAGCTGCTATTTTTTTGAGCATTGCAGGACTGCGCTCAACCCATTCTCCGCTGACGGCAAAGGTTATGCACACGCCGCGTTCCTCAAGCACCGCCAATATTTCATCCAATGCGGCGGCATCCCACGTTACGGCGCATTCTATCGCAACACACTTTCTATTGTTTCCGTGATAGATCGGAAAGCCCGATACGCTCGCAGGCTGCGCCCTGTGCGACAGGCTGAGTGCAAAATACAGCCCGAGAATTATTGCCGCAAGCACCGTGTTCACAAGTGCAACCTTCAGGTTTCGTCTTCTCATAAGTTTTCCTCCGCCTTTGATTTCCGCCCGCATGAACAGCAGACGGGCTTTTTACAGAATATGCGGACGGGGGAGGGATATGCGCGGGTGTTGGGGGTGGGGACAAACCGCACCCTCGGCGCGCAAAGACGAATAAGTTAAAATTAAATTTACCTTTAAGGTTAATTTGCTGTTGATTTTTCCTTTGATTCATGTTATAATATAGTTAGCCCTTATAAACTATGCGAGGTGAGCCGTTGGAGATTGAATATAAAAACAAGCGCATTGAGAAAATATGTACCGATGCGGCCGCAGCGCGTGCTAAATACGGTGAACAAATGGCTGCTAAAATCCATATGCGAGTGGATAATCTGCGTGCAGCCACAAATGTTGAAATGCTGCTAAGCAGCCGCATCGGCCGCTGTCACATGTTGCGACATGATAGGCAGGGTCAATACGCTATGGATCTTCTGAACGGGATGCGGCTGATTTTTGAAAAGCACGGCACCACAATACAAATTGCGTACATTATGGAAATCACCGACTATCATTAGGCGCGCCCAAAACAGTTTGACTGTTTTCGCGAAAAAATTTGAAGTCTTGATCTTTTTTCATGAAAACAGTATTAAGTGAAGTTTCCTTAAACCCTTCTGATTCATTCGTTTGTCCGCGAAAAAGCTCAAACCCGACTTTTTTGTGAACGCAAGCTTAAATCAGAAATCTCTCGGCCGCATAATATAGTTGAACGGAGGAAAAATGGAGATGAAAACAAGCCGCACTTTTATTGCTGTCCCCCCGGGAGCAACAATCAGGGAACAGCTCGATGACAGAGGAATGAGCCAAAAGGAGTTCTCTTCCCGGATGGGAATGTCCGAAAAACATATAAGTCGATTGATTAACGGGGACGTGCAGCTCACCCCCGAAGTCGCGTACAAGTTGGAAATGGTTCTTGGCGTGCCCGCCGAATTTTGGAACAACCTCGAAGCTATCTATCGTGAAAAACTTGTGAAGGTTGAAATGGAAAACGCACTGGATGCGGACAAAGAACTTGCCAAGAAATTTCCTTATACGGAAATGGCTGCGATGGGCTGGGTTCCGACAACCCGAAAGTCCAATGAGCGTGTTGTTAATCTTCGGAAGTATTTCGAGGTTGCTCAGCTCGGCCGACTTGAAAACGCCGAATTGATTCCCGCTATCGCATGTCGCAGGTTATCCATTACCGAAAAAGGCGACTTCGCGCTGATAGCATGGGCCCAGCGTGCAAAAATTGAAGCACGTTATATCGAAACAACAAGAACTAACCTGTGTGAGCTCGAAAAACGCTTGCCTGAAATACGTGCTTTGACGCTCAAGGAGCCGTCATCGTTCTGCGAGGAGCTGTCGGATTTACTGACCAACTGCGGGATTGCCCCTGTGTTTCTTCCACACCTAAACGGCTCTTTTCTGCATGGAGCAACCTTCTATGACAACGGAAAAATCGTAATGGGATTGACCCTGCGCGGAAAGGACGCCGACAGATTTTGGTTCAGCCTTTTCCACGAAATAGGACACATTATGCTCGGGCATTTGACTAAAAGCACCGGAGCGGACAATGCCGATGAAGAGGCTGCCGATTGCTTTGCGAAAGATGTGTTGATTCCCCCGGATGAATACAATTCCTTTTTGAAAAAAAGCATCTTCACGCGGGAAGCAATAATAGATTTTGCTGCCTCGATCGGCATAGCTCCCGGAATAATCGTTGGCCGTCTGCAAAAAGAAGGGCATATCGATTTCAACCGACTGAACGACCTCAAGGTTAAATATGAATTAACCTCAAACGCTGACTTTTAGGCGCATTCTGAATGACAAGCTTTCATGTTCGTTAACCAAAGATTTCACCATCCGGTTGCCTAATTCCGCAGCCAATGCAGCCTCTTCACCAAAATGCGCCGACTCGCGGAGCGAGTCGGCGCATTTTATTACTTTGTTTCAAACGGCGTTCGTTTTTGCCGCCCGTTTATATCCTTTCGGAATTATCTTCTGCCCTCTTCGGGAATGAGTCCCTTGCGGGTAAGGTCAATCTTGCCGTCGGGTTTGATTTCGATTACGCGAACAAGAATCTCATCGCCGATGCTGACAACATCCTCAACGCGCTCAACGCGCTTGTTGGAGAGCTTCGAAATATGAACAAGACCCTTCTTTCCGGGTTTCAGCTCAACCTGTGCGCCGATGGGAAGAATATTCACAACCTTGCCGAGAATCACATCACCGACCTGAATATCGCGAACGATATTGTCGATAATGTTCTTTGCTTTTTCAGCCGCTGCCGCATCGGTGCTTGCGATGAACACTCTGCCGTCATCCTCGATATCGATCTTGACACCGGTTTCGGCAATGATGCCGTTGATGGTTTTGCCGCCGCTGCCGATAACTTCGCGAATCTTATCGGGGTTGATGCTGAACTGCAGGATACGCGGTGCAAACGGGGAAAGCTCGGGGCGCGGAGTGTGAATGGTTTCCATCATTCTGTCAAGAATGAACAGCCTGCCCTGACGCGCCTGTTCAAGCGCACGGGTGAGAATCTGCTTATCGATACCCTTGATTTTGATGTCCATTTGGATTGCGGTGATGCCGCTCTGGGTGCCCGCAACCTTAAAGTCCATATCGCCCATGAAGTCCTCAAGGCCCTGAATATCGGTGAGTATTGCAATGTTGCCGGTGCTGTCGTCCTTGATAAGACCCATTGCACAGCCTGCAACGGGAGCCTTGATGGGAACGCCTGCATCCATAAGCGCGAGCGTGCTGCCGCAGATGGAAGCCTGGGAAGTTGAACCGTTGCTGGATACAACCTCGGAAACAAGGCGGATCGCATACGGAAATTCGTTTTCATCGGGAATGACAGGCAGGAGAGCGCGCTCCGCAAGTGCGCCGTGGCCGATTTCGCGCCTGCCGGGGCTGCCGAGACGCTTTACCTCGCCGGTGCTGTAAGGGGGCATGTTGTAATGATGAATATAGCGTTTAAATTCCTCTTCACCGATGCCGTCGATCGTCTGTCCGTCGCCGAGAGTGCCGAGGGTCGCAATCGTCATGACCTGAGTCTGGCCGCGGGTGAACACCGCCGAACCGTGAGTGCGGGGAAGGATGCCGACTTCGCTCCAAATGGGGCGGATCTGCGTGTGGGTTCTGCCGTCGGGACGGATACCCTTGTTGATTATCTTGTCGCGCAGGATCTCCTTCATGAGATTGTAAAGAACGGCGTCAATATCCGCTGCGCCGTCGGGATATTCCTCGGCAAAATGCGCAATGGTTTCAGCCTTGACCTGTTCGGTGCGAACCTCGCGTTCCTTACGGTCAAATGTGTCAAGCTGCCATTCGACCTTTGCACGCGCAAATTCAACGACCTTTGCCTTCAGCTCCTCATCGGGAGTGTGAATAACGGGAACGATTTTTTCCTTGCCGACTTCCGCCTGAATCGTTTTGATCCATTCAACGATCTGCTTGATGTATTCATGGCCGAAAAGGATCGCATCGAGCATTTCCTGCTCGGAAATCTCGTTTGCGCCCGCTTCAACCATCATAACTGCGTCCGCCGTGCCCGCAACGGTAAGGTGCAGGCGGCTGCGGCTGCGCTGCTCAAAATCGGGATTGATGACATACTGCCCGTCAACATAGCCGACGCTGACCGCGCCTATGGGGCCGGCAAAGGGAGCTTCGCTTATGGACAGCGCAATTGAAGCACCGTTCATTGCAAGCACATCGGGAGTAACATCGCGCTCGACGCTCATTGCGGTTGCAACAACCTGAACGTCGTTATAGAAACCCTTCGGGAAAAGGGGACGAATGGGTCGGTCGATAAGGCGGCTTGTCAAAATCGCCTTTTCGGACGGACGGCCTTCACGTTTTATAAAACCGCCGGGAATTTTGCCTGCGGCATACATTTTTTCTTCATAGTCGCAGCTGAGGGGAAGAAAATCCGCACCCTCGCGTGCCTGCTTTGCAACGGTTGCGCAAACCAGCAGTGCGGTATAACCGCAGCTGATAAGTATCGCACCGCCCGCCTGCTCGGCGTACTTGCCCGTTTCAACGGTGATCGTGCGCCCTGCAAGCTCAAATGTAAATTTCTTTTGCATTATTATTTATATCCTTTCAATTATAGCTCTCGATTTATAGCTCTCCGTTGCAGCGTGTCCGCTGTTCCGCCGCGTCTTCGGAATGATTTTCGCAATAAACAGTTTTAACGCTTCTGTATGCGGCGCATACGTTTTTTGCAAACAAAATTTTTAACCGTCACACGCAATGCACGAAAATTCCGCCCCGAAGCACTTATCCGTGCCGTTATGACCCCTAAAAATTTTGCTTGCTCCGCAATCCGCCGCCGCAAATTTGCAAAGAAAGGCGGGTAACTCCGCCCCGCCCTTCCGTTTTTGTTGTATAAAATTATTTCCTGATGCCCAGGGATGCAATGATCGCCCTGTAACGCTCGATGTCAACTTCCTTAAGGTAGTTGAGCAGACCGCGACGCTTACCGACCATCTTCAGCAGACCGCGACGGGAATGGTTATCCTTCTGGTGAGTCTTGAGGTGCTCGGTGAGGTGGTTGATGCGCTGTGTGAGCAGAGCAATCTGAACCTCGGGAGAACCGGTGTCGCCTTCGTGAAGGGCATACTTTGCAATGATTTCGTTTTTGAGTTCCTTTTCCATTTGAAACCTCCGTAATTCAGAATGTGCCGAATGATCGGCAGTTATTAATCCCTGTCTGCTGCGTGACGCGTCGGAGCTTCGCGAAACGAAGCGGACAGATTGCCGCAGAGAACGCAAAATTCATTTTGAACATGCAATTCTCCGAACATAGCAATTTATTTTAACATACCTGCGGACTGTTGTAAAGGGCGGAAAAGTGAATTTGAACAGCTGTGAAGCAATATATTTAGTGTTCGCTGCATAGCTGCATAATAGAAACTCAACCCGCGTGAACATCCCCGATTGAACCTGCATCGGGAACAAACTGTTTGTCGAGCAAAATATATTCTTAGCGGGAGTTTTTTGACTTTTATTGGGAGGCTACATGTAAAGCGGTTAAATTGTGCTTTGAACTAATTGCCGCAAAACATACGAGTGTGTGACTAAATATATTATAGTAAATACTTGCTTTCGAATTATCTTCATGCTATAATTACGATATAAAACACTCCTTGACATGTTTTGTCTAATCAGAAAACAGAGTGTCTGTCTCCGCCGAAGCAGCGCAATGCCGGTGCAATGCATTGCTTATAATAAAATTAGGAGGTTACTCAAAATGGTAACAAGACTATCCCGTTCGATTGCCGCAATAGGTCTTGCGGTGATCATGATCTGTATGTTTGCTTTCCCAACCGTTGCATCGGTTGCGGCGGCACAGCCGAAGAGAATCATAAATGTTCAAGTCATTTATGATGAAAGTTTTCGTGCTTTTGCACTGAACGAACTGGGTGAAAATCCGCTCCAAAGATTAAGAGCAGCTTTGAAGTATGCCGCATACCCTTACGAGCGCATCTGGAACGTTGATCTGCGATTCAATTTTCAAACCTATGAATCAATGCTCGGCAGTCCTTACACGGTTCAACCTGCTTGGCCCGATTCATGCTCCGCGCTTTGGTCTTGGCAGACCGATCCCCAAACAGGGGAACGTTATCGCAGCTGGAACCATTATTCCCGCGGCTGCACCTGCTTCCCGGATGACGAATGCTTCATCAGTTCGAACACGCCGGGACATCACAACAGTGCTTCTCGACTGATTTATAAATTAGCAGATGATGTTGATCGTATTCCGGATTCGATTTACTCCTTTGACGCCACCGCATGGTTTGTTGGTCACAATATCTGCCGTTATGCCAACGAACGTCACAAAACACCCGCCGGAATATCTTGGCAGCCCTATGATGTTTTAATCGTATCAGCGATTCACAGTTTCAGAAACGGCAATGAAACGACCGGATACACTTACACCCCAACGGAAAACTTCATGTCAAATGCCCGGATCTTCCAGCATGAATTTTCGCATTTGTTCAGCCTTCCCGATGCTTTATGCCCGGCAGATGAACCCTGCATAATGAGCGGCGGCTTTGACAACATTGTTCTTCCGTACGACATTTGGTGCAGCCGCTGCAAATCGATATTCAACATCAGCAAATATGATTCAGAAAGGATTTCCGAACAATGAAACGTATTTTTTCAGTTATCGCAGCAATTGCGATTGCAGGACTTGCCGCACTTTGTGTCTACTGCGTTGCATCGGGTGTTGCCTCAGACGCAAACAAGGCCGCTTCAATTTATGCGCCCGACTCAAACGCAGTCGAAATGATGGAAGAACAGGAGTCTGTAAAGTTTTCCTCCCTTCAGGCATATATTGATTATATGACCGGCGGAAACGGTGCTGCATCCGCAAACAGCATACAGCAAAGTTCGGGTTACTATTATGTTCCCGCAAACCTGCCGGAGGATATAACCGTCACAAGTGTTGAAATTGTTGAAGACGGAACGGTGTTCACCTACAATGTTGCAAGAGAAGTTCTTATTGACGTTGCATTGACCGATTCGGATATGCGCGAACTGTTCTCAACCATGCAAACAAAAGTATACAACACTGTTTCCGGAAAACCTTATGATTTTATAACTGATACCGCTGCATATGCGGAAAATTTGGCAAAATCACTGAATGCACAGCGAGTATCTTCCTCTGCGCCGATTTCGTCACTATACTACGGAGCGGCAAATGTAAGATGGCAGGCTGACGACGGCAGTTATTCAACAATTGCGGTCGGGCGGCAGATGGTTTGGATTGAGGATACGGACACGACCCAAATATATTACGGGTTTTATCCTCTTTCCGTCTCTCAGGACGAAGCTCTTGCAATAAGCAGCTTTACCCGCTGCCCCATTGGTTCAAACATAAACGTTACGGAATAAGAAAGGAGTAAATTGTTATGTTTCTGAAATCCAAACGCTTTCTTTCCCTCTTTCTCTGCGCCGTGCCGACTCTGGCTGCGTTTTCTCCTGTTTTCGGCGAAATATCTTCCGAAAGTACGGGAACAAAGTTCTACAGTGATATTGACACCGAAAAGGTGATCGCTTTTTTGCAGCAGCCGGCGGGCGATACAGGCTATTGCAACGGTGAAATTCTTAGAATTACACGCGGTTTACCGCCTGTGTATAACGGCGAGTTCAATGATTCTTTTTTTAGTTGTGTACCCGGCTCACCTTCCTATCCCCCCACACCGGATACTTTGGGGTCCACCCGTTTCGAAATCCAGGGCATTTACGAAGACGGCATTCTGTATTGGTATTGTTATGATACTGTCGATTTTTACGGTGAGTTTGACTTTTCCGGCACAACCATAGCCGCATTGTGTACTCCCGGCGAACGCACCCACATCTCCAAAGTTGAACTCAGCAACTGTGAAGGCCTTTGGCTTTTGGATTTTTTGAACCAGCCTTACTGCACGCAGGCACGCGCACTGAATTGCCCGAACCTGCGCGGAGTCAACCTTTCCGGCGTGTATACAGACATTGAAGTTCAACCCCGGCTGTTTTCCCGCCCCGTCAGGCTTAACACCCTCGGCAGCGGTACGGTAAGCTTCGTTTACGGCGAAAGCGGAACCGAAATCGGCGATGAAAACGAAACAGGCAGCGTCGGCGCACAGGGCGAAAACTTCCTCGGCTGGTATTCGGAGGGCAGCATTCACAGTGCGGAAGCCGATTTCGAAATTACCGACGGTATTTCGGCAACAGCCTGCTTTGCGGGTGATATCAACGCGGACGGAAGCATCACAATGCAGGATGCAATTGCCGCTCTGCGTGCGGCTGTCGGTGTTACGGATATGAACAGCATCGACTTTGCAATGGCGGATGTCGATTGCAGCGGAAACATCGGCATTCCCGATGCGCTTGCAATTGCAAGGCTCTGCATGGGCGTGCTTTGATAAAAGCTTTGACAAAAATCTGAATAAACGCTGATTCGGCAAACAGACGAACGGGCGGAATCGGCAGCTTCCCGAGTTATTATTAAAAAACCTCCTGC
>ENA-OUQC01000308-OUQC01000308.1-human-gut-metagenome-genome-assembly--contig:-NODE-308-length-39717-cov-6.246861_pt1 | contig 39717 bp, 32 predicted proteins | sample MGYA00237942_ERZ548815 | MGnify/ENA primary metagenome ERZ548815 (study PRJEB26490, sample SAMN05194722) | human gut metagenome | biome: terrestrial biome; feature: human-associated habitat; material...
TGATTGGTTTATGCGCGCCATGCGATAGTGTCCCAAGAAGCAAGCTCACAGAGCGCAGCTGATTGGCTTGACACGAACCGCTAAGGGGCGCAATGTCTGAGCGCTATGCCTAATTTTTATAGTAGCATTTGTCAGCATAGCGCGAGTTTTGCGCCGCTTCGTCTTGGTTCCACACGAAATTTGCGTTAAGAAATTGCTCTGATTGAAACGATATACAATTGCGACACCAAAAATTCACCTGAGATATTCACATAAGGTTGCAACACTGCGTCTTGAATCTACACGAAATCTGCGTTAAGAAATTGCTCTGATTGAAACGATATACAATTGCGACACAAAAATAAACCCTTACACATCCAGCTCAACACTTACCGGACAATGGTCGCTACCGAAAACCTCATTGTGAATCTCCGCACTCCGCAGCTTATCCGCAATTCTGTCCGACACCACAAAATAATCAATACGCCAACCCGCATTCTTCTCGCGCGCCTTAAAGCGATAGCTCCACCAGCTGTACTTAACCTCCTCCGGATGCAGATAACGGAAGCTGTCCGTAAAGCCCGCAGCCTTCAGCTCACGGAACTTAGCACGCTCCTCATCCGTAAAGCCTGCATTCTTGCGGTTAGTCTTAGGATTCTTCAAATCAATCTCCTCAGCCGCCACATTCAAATCACCGCAGACAACAACCGGCTTCTTCGCATCCAGCTCCTGCAGATAAGCACGGAACACATCCTCCCACACCATGCGGTAATCAAGACGCGCCAGGCCATCCTTGGAATTAGGCGTATACACCGTCACCAGATAAAAGCTCTCAAACTCCAGCGTAATCACACGCCCTTCCTTATCGTGCTCCTCCTGGCCCAGGCCATAGGTAACAGCCAAAGGCTTAACCCTCGTAAAAACAGCAGTACCGCTATAGCCCTTGCGCTCCGCACTGTTCCAATACTCCTCGTAGCCGGGGAATACAAAATCCGCCTGCTCGCGCTGCATCTTCGTTTCCTGCAGACAAATAATATCCGGTGCTGCCTCCTGCAAAAATTCGGCAAAGCCCTTCGTCATGCAGGCACGCAAACCGTTAACATTCCAGGAATATAATTTCATAAGTTCAACCTCTTTTCCGTAAATTTATCTGACACCGCAACGGCAAAATCACCGTGCGGTTTTTATACTCTATTTGATTATTGTAACATTCCACGACCAAAAATAAAAGAGCTGCCCTCAGCACAGCCTCGTCATCACCGATGACAAAATGTGCACGGCAGCCCTTAAATTTTAGAATTTGATTTGCGACGGCTCATAATCAACCGTTGTCTTGATGAAAGCAATCTCATTGCAGTACGGATATTGCGGACAATAAACGCATTCCTTCCATACCTTCTGCGGCAGCTTATCCTTCGCCGTTTCAATATAATCACACTTGGCAAAAAATCCCGGCTGATAGGTCAGAGTGAAAAACATCGTCACTCCGCGCTCAATGCCCTCCTTTTCCAAATGCTCCACCAGCTGACGGCCTATACCTGTTTTCTGCAAGCTCGGTTCCACCGCCAGCGAGCGGATTTCCGCAAAGCGGTCCCAGACAAAATGCAACGCGCCACAGCCCAACAGACGGTTGTTTTCCACCGCTAAAATATAATCGCGCAGATTCTCGTAAATAGAGTTGCGCGCACGCGGCAGCATCAAGCCTTCCTTTGCATAATAATTCAACAATTTGTGTATATGTTCTACATCGCTGAAAGTTGCCGGTCTAAAAACAATCATTTTTCAAACCCCCTCATTGGTATTACCTATATCAGTTTATCAAACGTAACTGATTTTCTATATATTATCACGAATTACAGCTGAGTACAAGAATAAAAATACAAAAAAAGGAATTAACCAGTGCAATAAAATACTGATTAATTCCTTTATAAAATATGTTTACATTCTTTCCTTCAGCATGTCTGCCGCAGCACACAAAGCCACAATAATCGCAGCCGGTCGCGGCGGGCATCCGGGCACGGCAATATCAACCGGCACCACGTCAGCCGCACTGCCAACAACAGCATAAGTGCTGCCATAGGTTTCGCCGCCGCAGGCACAGGCACCGCAGGCCATCACCATTTTCGGCTCAGGCATTGCGTCATAGGTCATACGCAGCGCCTGCTCCAGATTGCGCGTAACAACACCGGTCACCATCAGCATATCCGCATGACGCGGAGAAGCAACGAAAGCGATACCGTAACGGTGCAAGTCATAAACAGGGTTACTCATCGCACCCAGCTCAAAATCGCAGGCATTGCAGCTGCCTGCATCAAGATGACGTACATGCAGAGAGCGCCCCAGCTTTGCTGTGACTGCCTCGCTGACCTCTACGGCACTGTCAGCCAGAATCTGCGCCAAAGCATCATGGTTCGTGTGCACCAGCGCCTTACGCGCGCAGGCCTCTACACAGCGGCCGCAGAAAACGCACTTACTGTAATCTATTTTTGCTTTACCGTCAGCCACGCTCACAGCTCCTACCGGGCAGGCAGCGGCACAAGCACCGCAGCCGTCGCAGCTGCCATCGCACTGCAGCTGACCGCGCAAACGCTTGTGGCCCGTAGTATCAATATTTTCGGTAGCAATCTTTCCGTGAAGAATTGCCTCCAGCATTTTTAACATCTTGCCACCTCCTTAGCGGTCTATGCAGGCATAGCATAACTCAAAGCTCTTATTTATTAACGGGAAGTCCGGAATGATGTCGCCCTGTACTGCCACAGTCAGTGCCGGCCAGTTAGGATAGGAGGCACTGCGCACAAACAGGCGGTCTATGCGGCCTTCCTTGTCCAGCAGCAGGCAATGCAGATTATCACCGCGGGCAGATTCGCTGATGCCCCAGGTAAAATGACCTTCCTCCTGCTGCAGCTCGCCCAGCTCTACCGCCAGCTGCGTTTCCGCGTTGCGGCGCAGCTTGCTGATAAGCTGACGCACCAGCTTCAGGCTCTGGGCAACCTCACCGATACGCACCTTAATACGTGCTTCGACATCACCCGCTGTTTCCGTAATAACCTCAAAATCAAGCTCATCATAAATACCGTAGCCGATATCCTTACGGCTGTCACGGGTACTGCCGCTGGCACGCGCGCCCACGCCTACCATAGCCAGATCAAAAGCAGTTTCCTGACGTACTCTGCCGGTGGTACGGATACGGTTGACAAAGTTCGCCTGCTCCCACATGATGTGTACCATATCGGCATAAACAGCTTCTACCTCACGCAGAACCTCTTCGATTTCCTCCAGCATAGCGTCGGTAACATCGTACTGCACACCGCCGGGGATAATCAGACCTCGCAGGAAGCGGTTGCCTGCCAGCATTTCGTTAAGCTGCATCAGATACTCCTTCAGACGTGTGCCCATGCTGATTACAGGCGAGAAGCCGACACCGGCGCAAATATTGCCAGTATCGCCCACATGGTTATACAAGCGCTCCATCTCCGCAGCCAAGGTACGGATTAACCACGCACGGTAAGGCACCTCTGCCTCCGAGCATTTTTCTACCGCCTGACAGAAGCTCAGCGTATTGGCCACACTGCAGGCACCGCAAATGCGTTCTACAATCGGCAGTGCGTCCATCGCTGTCAATCCTTCGACAGCCTTTTCAATACCACGGTGGGTAAAAAACAGCTTGGCATCCAGCTGCAGCATAGCCTCGCCTGCCTGACTGAAGCGGAAATGACCGGGCTCGATGATGCCTGCGTGAATAGGGCCTACAGGAACCTCAAAGAGGCCTTCGCCCTGCGAGGTAAGCATTTCGTATTCACGATGTCCTCGTGCATCATAATCCTTGGGATATTTTTTCAGCAGCGGATGGAAGCCTTCGGGAAAGCTCTCATGCAGCACCAGCGGACGCATATCGGGATGTCCCTGCGGCTCGAAGCCGAACATATCATGCAGCTCGCGCTCATACCAGGCAGCAGCCGGCAGCAGCGTAGTCAGTGACTGATATTCCAGCGGACCGTCCGCGGGGAACGGAGCCTTCAAAACATCTATATCACGTTTTTCAGCATTATAGAACAGGCAGTAGATGGCCAGACCGCCGCCCTGCAGCGTTTCGTCTGCGCCGAACATAGCAGCTAGCGGACGCTTGCCGCTGTCGCTGCAGATATTGGCAGCACCACGCAAATTTTCCGGTTTAACTAGCATTATCTCAGCCTCCTATAATCCGCACAGCCTGGTTCAGCAGATTGTTGAGCCAGGGAATATTTTCAAAGCCTGCTCCCACTACGCAGGTCAAAAGCAGCAGTGCAGCCAGCACAGGCACGTCAGTTGCTCCCAACAAATCGCCCAAGGGCTGACGCTTAGATTTATCGCACAGCATACGCATACCGTGGTACAAAATACCGATTAAAACGCCGGCCAGCAATATAATCAGCAGACTGCCTGCTACCCAATGTCCCTCACGGAACATAGACGCCATAATGTAAAACTTACTGAAGAAAAGTCCCATCGGCGGCAGACCCAAAATACCCAGCATACCGGTAAGCCAGAAGGTTGCGGTATGCGGTACATCCTTAATCATACCGTGAATACGCATCATATTACGAGTCTGGTATTCCTGAATAATCGTACCGGCAATATAGAACAGCACAAACTTAATCATCGCATGACTGTACATATGCAGCATAACTGCCTTCAGAGAAAAGGCAGAAAACACACCGATACCGGCAACCATAATACCGATGTTTTCCATAGAGGAATACGCCAGAATACGCTTAACGTCACGCTGTACAACAACGAACGGCACGGCAATCGCCACAGTCAACACAGCAAAGAACAGCAGCATGCTGCTCATCATCGCAGCGCCTGCTGTCGGCAGCAGGATAACCAGATTACGCAGTAATACGTAAATCGCACAGCTGCAGAGCGCACCGCTCAGCATACCGCTGGTCAGTGACGGAGCCTCGGCATAGGCGTCAGGCAGCCAGGTATGCATCGGCGCCATGCCTGCCTTGGTACCGTAGCCGATAACGATAAACAGCAGTGCCAGCTTGGTCATCGCCGGGTTCAGGCTGTTGGCATGCTCATGCAGGTACAGCCAGCTGAGCGCCTTTTCGCCGCCCAAAGCATCAAGCTGCGCATAATATAGCACCAATGTACCCAAAAGTGCCAAGCAGATGCCGACGGTACAAACCATGATATATTTCCACGTTGCTTCCAGAGCAGCGCGGGTGAATTTAAAGGAAATGAGCAACGCACTGATTAAGGTAGTCGCTTCGATTGCTACCCACATCAGGCCCAGGTTTTTTACCAGCAGTACGATGAACATTGTCCAGCAGAAAAGCTGCATCAGCGCAAAGTAACGGCCAGTCTGCAGCTGCTCGCCCTTAAGCACGCCGCAGCGCTCCTCACGCGTAAGATAATTACGCGCAGTCCAGGTTGCTGCCAGATAAAGTGTGGTAATAATAATAATTACCCACATATTCAGCGCATCAATGTAAAAATAATCATCAACATAGGGCACAGCAGGATTAAAGGACTTTGCCATCAGCGCCACGCACACACCTACCGCAGTTGCCGTCAGGCGGTGCAGCCAATGCAGGATATTATTGCCGAAGCCCGCAGCCAGTGCCAGCACCGCGCACAAGGGTGGCAGGCATAACAGTATCAAAATATATGTTAACATTACATCCCCTACCCTTTCAGCTTGTCCAGCACATTTGTATCCGTAGTTTTAAACGACAGACGCAGACGCGAGGTTAAAATAACAAGAATAACAACAGCAATCAGCACATCAAGGAAAATACCCAGCTCGATAATCAGCGGCAAGCCCTCCGTCATAATCAGGCCAAGCAGATAAATGCCGTTTTCCAAGGTAATCAGACCGATCATCTGCATAATGGCACGGCTGCGCATAACAATCAGCGCGAGGCCTGTCATAATCATAAACATAGAGGTCGCCAGAATATCGCGGCCCTCTGCCTGCGGCAGCAGACCATCAATTACCATATAGCCGAGTGCCAGACTGCAGGCTGCAAAAGCAGTGGAATAGTTAACATTGATATCGCTGACAATTTCACGCTCATCGCGCAGCTGATTTACCACGCGCAAAATAGCGTAAGGAATAAAGAGCACCTTAACGGCAATCGTCAGCACACCGGGCAGCCAGGCATGCAGGCCGCTGCCATGGCTCATGCCTACGACAAGGCAGGCCGCCGCAATCAAAGCAGACTGCAGTGCCAGGCACAGAGTTGCACGGCGCAGCTCCACAAAGCGCGTCTGCAGGAAAACGATAAACATTAAACTTACAACCAAATATTCCATCGTTACCTCCTTACTGTGCCACTACTGCCAACAGCAGCATCAGGCCTGCTGCGGCCAGATATACACGCACCTTGAAAAGGCGCATTTTATTGTTCAACGTTTCAACCACGCCTACAGCCACCGCACCGATAAGCACCTTCAGCACTACAGGCAAATCCAGCGGCATATACAGCATAGCGAAGAGCACTAAGAATACCAGCAGCTTGAGCTGGCTTGCCCAATGGATAAGCGCCAGCAGACGGCCGGAATATTCCAGTGTCATGCATTCATGGATCATCGTCAGCTCCAGATGCGTATCAGGGTTATCAACGGGGATACGGCTGTTTTCTGCAAGCAATACAAGGAAGAAGGCAATGCAGGTCAGCACGCCTGCTACCGTCAGGTTGACCTCATCCGTACGCAGGCTCATGCCTGCCAGCGAGGTGCTGTTGGTGTGCAGCACGTTGGAAAGCACGGCCAGCATCACAACAGGCTCAACAAAGGCAGCCACATAAACCTCACGGCTGCCGCCCATACCGCCGAAGGCGGTGGCTGCATCCATCGAGGAAACTGCCATAAAGAAGCGTCCCAAGGCCAGCAGATAAACGAAAACAAAAACGTCGCCGAAGCCGGCCTGACCGCCTAAAAAGCCCGGCAGCATGCAAGCTGCCGCAAAGGTCGTCAGAAAATATACGCAGGGTGCCAGACGGAAGGTGATGCCGGTATAAGGAGTAAGCATAGTAGGCTTTCCCCACCATTTGCGGATATCGTAATATTCCTGCCAGATGCTGCTGCCGATACGGTTCTGCATCCAGGCCTTTACCTTTTTAACAATGCCGGTAACCAGCGGAGCGCATAAAAGCAGCAAAATTGCCTGCGCCATACCGAGGGCCAGCTGTAACAATTCATTCTCTAAAATCATTTATAAAGCGCCCCCCATACCAGTACCAACATCATTGCCACCATAACATAGGCAACATATAAACGCACACTGCCCTGCTGCAGACGGCGCAGGAAATTGGAAACACTTACAAAATGCTTCTGCAGCGGCTGATAAAGCTTTTCCGTAATCATATCGGGAATTTCCAGCTTGTAGGAAAGCTGACGGCCGAAGTAAGCATGCTCCTTGCGCATGTAGGTTACCTGACGTTTTGGCTTCAGCAGATAATCAAACGCACGGCGTACAGGCTTACTGAAGCCGGTTGCGGAATACTGCTGACGCTGCGTCGGATAGGTACCGCAGTTCCAGGTAACATCCTCCACAACAAAGCAATTCTTAACAGCCAGCCACAGCAATGCGCCCAGCACCAGCAGCAAAGCCAAGAGCAGCAGCGGCTTGTAGCAGACAGCAGTACCAACGCCGGCCCACGCCAGATTCATGCCGAAGGCATCAAGATCAACAGGCATACCCAGTGCCAACAGAGCGGCGCGTACTACCGGCAGCGGATAAAGACCGCAAGCAAAAACTAAAACAGATGCAACGCCCATAGCAGCTAGCATAAATTTATCGGATTCGTGCGCATGCTCCACAATTTCACTGCGAGCACGGCCCAGGAAGGTGATGCCGAAGAAGCGTACAAAGCAGCCGAGAGCCAGTGCTCCGGTAAAGCCCAGCAGAATAAAGGATACCGCAGTCCACAGGCGGATATCCTGACCGGCGCAGCTTGTACCCAGGCTGATAAAGCTCTGCAGCACCAGCCATTCACCGGTAAAGCCGTTCGTCAGCGGAATAGCGGCAAGCGCCAGCGAGCCGACGAAAGCAAAGACAGCGGTATACGGCATTTTGCGTGCGAGGCCGCCGAACAGCTCCAGGTTTTTGCTGCCGGTGCCGTGCATAATACTGCCGGCACACATAAACATCAGCACCTTCATAATGCTGTGGTTAAAGGCATGCACCAACGCTGCCACAAAGCCAAGCATATAAAAGCTGCTGCCGGAAGCCTTCATCAGCATACCACAGCCGAAGACAGCAAAAATTACGCCCATATTTTCCACAGAGGAGTAAGCAAGCACGCGCTTGATATCCGTTTCCATCTGAGCATAGAGTACGCCCAAAAATGCGGATACTACGCCTGCCAGCAGTACAGCAACGCACCACCAGTAATTCCAGGCAGGCAAAAAGCTGAACATAAAACGACCGAAGCCGTAAAGCGCAATCTTCAGCATAACACCGCTCATCAGCGCGGAAACGTGACTGGGTGCTGCCGGATGCGCCTTAGGCAGCCACACATGCAGCGGCACCAGACCGGCCTTCAAAGCAAAACCGGCAAAGGCACAGACAAAAACAAGATGCTGCCAGCTGCTCTCCAAAGTATTCTTGGCCATAGCAGCAAAGCTGAAGCCCTCGCTGGCAGAGCCTGTCAGCAAAAAGGCAATCATAATCGCCGCCGTACCGACGCTGGTCATAACCAGATACTGATAGGCAGCATTCCAAGTAGCACGCTTTTCGGATTCATGGTTAACCAGCATAAAGGAGGCTACGGCCATAATCTCCCAGAAAAGCAGGAAGCTGAAGGCATCGCCGGCCAGCAGCACCAGTACCATAGACATAATGAACAGGCACCACATGCCGCCCAAAAGACGCAGACGGCTGCCCTCATAGCTACGCGCATAACCGAGCGCGTACAGGCTGGTAACAACACCGGCGATACCGGTCAAAAGCAGAAAAACTGCGCTCCAGCCATCGCAGCCTAAAGAATACGAGCCCCAGGTCAGGGGTGCAGGGCTCATGCCACCAAAGAGCTGCAGGCCTGCCGCATAAGCGCAGACAGCGCTGCCAAAAAGGGCAGCGCTGTTAGCAAGCCAGTGTGCAGCACGCTGCATGCCGTGGGGAAGCAGCATGGTTAATACGCCGATGCCATAGAAGCCCACAGCCACTAAAAACATTTCCATTTCATCACCTACACATAAAAATTTCAACTTCTTCACAAAAATGACATGTATCGTTAATTATAACACATTTGTTGACTGCGTAAAAGCAAATTACTGTTAAGAACACAAAAAAACCACCGGGCCTGCAGAAATTTCACAGGTCCGGTGGTTTATAATAAGGCTTCGGCATCAAATGAGCTTCCGGCAGATTATATTTTTGCTCTTACTCCTTCGCCCGCAGCGCCAGCTGCTTACGCAGCCTGCAGCGCAGCAGCTCAATAAAGCCTGCCGGCTCCTGCACCCGCAGCAACGGACCGAAGGATAAAATACGGATAACCATTTCCGTTTCGTCACTTTTGTTATACATCAGCTGCAGCCTGTAATGCTTTTCATCCAGTCGCTCCGTTATCTTTTCCAAATGCGAAAAATGCAGCATTGCCCGCTCCATAGCATTGCGTTCATCCGTCAGCAGGACTGTAACCGCACAGCGCTCCGGTTCCAGCAGCATACAGGCTTCTTCTTCCGTCTGCTCCAGCATTGTGCAGCTTTTGATACGCCCCACATTAACGTAATGCAGATGGCGCTCGCACACCGCCTTCAGGCGGAACTTGTCATCCTTCGCCGAATATTCCAGCTGCAGCGGCAGATATTCCTTCCACACGCTTTCGTTTTTGCCGCTGATAAAGCTGATTGCTACCCTGCGCTTTTCCGTTATCGCCTGCAGCAGCAAGCGAAAATGCTGCTTGTACTGCGGAGCATCATAATTATCACCATCGCTGTAACGGTCAAAATAGACAAACTGCTCCTCGCTGAACAGAGGCTCCACATCCTCCAGTCCGCTGCAGTCCACATCAAAAAGCTGCATCCGCTTATCTGTCAGCAGGCTTTTCAGCCAGCGACGCTGCAATGTTGTCAACGGCATCGCCGGTGCATGCCGCAGCGGCGTAGTCATATCCTTCTGCAGCAGCGGCCAGCTTCCATCCTGCAGTGCCTTGGGAATGGTCAGGCAGCTGTCAGCAAAGGCCTGCTCCCGCACCAACAGCTCCAAGCTGTCCTTCGTCAGCTGCTTTTCCTGTGCCTGCCGCAAAATGGAGCTCACAACATTAAAATAGGTGCCGTATATTTCGTTAAAAAAGCTGTCATTTTTCGCCATCCGCTTGCACCTCCTGCAGATAATAGGCTGCCGTCTGCTCCAGATCATCATAAAAAATGCGCTCTATTTCCTCGTTACTGCAGCTAAAGGCAGTAATACGCCCGATAAAGGTGCGTATCCACGGCAGCAGCTCACGCGCATCATACACGGAAGCACTGAAGCGATAATGCTCCGCATCCAGCTGCTGCACCGTACCGCAGCGCTTTTCGCGCTCCAGGCGCTGCACAATAAACTGCTCGTCAGCTGCCGCCTCCACCGTAAAGCTGATTTCCTCCAGCCTATCCGTCCTGAGCATGCCTGCGCCCCAGATGTGCGGCGCCGCCTCCTGTGCCAACCGTAGAAACTCCTCATAGCGTCCTTCGGCGCGTTTAACCTCAATACTTTCGATATGGTCCAGACGGTTAAACAGCAGCTTTTGCGCAGCATAGCTGTAGCTCAAAAGATACTGACGTCCGGTCCTCGTGCTGCAGTAAATTTTCAAAGGGCAAACATATTGCGGTATGCTGCTGCCGTCCTTGTCACAGCGGTAAAGCGTTACGGACTGCCTGCTGTTCATCGCCTCCAGCAGTTCGTACATCAGCTTGCTGTCCATCGTATATAAAATAAAATGATGCTTAAAGGCAAAAGCTTCGCAGTCCTCGGCAAATTTATCCAATAGATAGGAGCCTGCCTCTCCCAAAGGCGCCGCCTCGGAAAAGAAGGCGCAGGCAAGCTGCCAACTGCGCCAGTTCACCTCATCCTGCGCCAAACAGTAAAGATTGCGCCGTCCCTGCTTCACCAGCCGCAGCATTCCCAGCGCAGTATATTCATTCAGCTTGTTGCGCACCGTCGATTCATCGGGCTGACGCAGCTGATTGTCAAAGCAGTTGAAATAACGGCCACTCAGCAGCTCCAACAGCTCTGCCGCCGAATACGCCTTGCCGTCGACAAGAATATCCAGCAGATAAAAATGTAGTGTAATATCCATGGACGTAAAGCTCTTGGCCTTCCAGCTTTTATACAAAGGATTATGACTGATACTGCTGCTGTCGAAGGAAATGCGGTAGGCTCTGCCGTCCGATTCGCTCTTGAAGCTCATGTAATCCTCCAGCCAACTGTCCAGACGCCGGCGATTATCATCGTAGCTTCTGGAGCTTTTGGCGGTAAAATCCTGCCGCTTTTCAAAGCCGTACACATAAAAGCGCCGCATAAAATTGCGGATATCACTGTAATTTTTAAAAAGCTCGCTATAAGCCATCTGCTTTATTTCCCCTTCCGCTACAAATTAATATTAGTATAACATAAGCAGCGTATCTCTGTAATACAAAAACGGCGCAACAGATTTTTGCATCTGTTACGCCGTTAATTTTATTTTTTATTCAACTGTTACACTCTTTGCGAGATTACGCGGTTTATCAACATCACAGCCGCGAGTCAGCGCCGCATAGTAGGCCAGCAGCTGCAAGGGCAGCACTGCCATCAGCGGTGCCAGATATTTATCCGTACGCGGGATGTAGATAACATGATCCGCATATTTTTCCAGAGAGGTGTCGCCCTCAAAGCCGATGGCAATAACAACAGCCTCGCGCGCCTTTACCTCCTGCAAATTGCTGACGGTTTTATCATATACATCCATCTGCGTTGCCAATACGATTACCGGCACACCGGAAACAATCAGCGCCAAGGTGCCGTGCTTCAGCTCGCCTGCCGCATAAGCCTCCGCATGAATGTAGGAAATTTCCTTCAGCTTCAGCGCACCCTCCAGCGCTACAGCATAATCAAGGCTGCGTCCCAGGAAGAAGGCATCCTCACTGCTGCCGTATTCACGCGCAAACACCTTAATCTGGTCCACGTTTTCCAGCATTTTATGAATCTGCTCGGGCACAAAGGTCAGGCCCTGCACCAGCTCCTGCTCACGCTCGGCACTCATGCTGCCGCGCAGACGGCCTACATAAATCGCCAGCATCAGCATTGCCAGAAGCTGTGTAGTGTAAGCCTTGGTAGATGCTACGGCAATTTCCGGACCGGCATAGGTATAAACAACCTGGTCTGCCTCACGCGCAATAGAGCTGCCGACAACGTTGGTAACCGCCAGAGTGCGGGAGCCAAGACGCTTAGCCTCGCGCAGCGCTGCCAGCGTATCGCTGGTTTCACCGCTCTGGCTGATAACAATCGTCAGGCTGTTGCCGTCAACAAGCGGGTCGCGGTAACGGAACTCGCTGGCAATATCCACCTCAACCGGCACACGCGCCAGCTGCTCCAGATAATATTTGCCGACAATGCCTGCATGATAAGCGGTACCGCAGGCCACGATAAATATTTTATTGATTTCACGCAGCTCCTCGGCTGTCCAGTTCAGCTCGGGGAAGCCGATTGTTTTTGCTTCCGCATCCAAACGGCTGGTCATGGTATCGCGCAGAGCCTTGGGCTGTTCATAAATTTCCTTCAGCATGAAATGCTCAAAGCCGCCTTTTTCCGCTGCTTCCGCATTCCAGTTGACCTCAAACACCTTCTTGCTGATGGGAGTGCCGTTGATATCCTGCACCCATACACCGTCTGCCGTTACCGTGGCGATTTCGCCGTCACTCATGATAAAGGTACGGCGCGTATGGTTGATAATTGCCGGAATATCGGAAGCGATAAAATTTTCACCCTCGCCAAGGCCGATAATCAGCGGATTATCCTTTTTGGTGCAGATAATTTTATCAGGCTCGTATTCGCACATAAATACCAGACTGTAGGAGCCCTTGATAAGCTTCAGCACCTTTTTGACGGTTTCTTCGAAATCTCCGTCATATTGGTCCGCCATCAAATGAGCTACAACCTCGCTGTCTGTTTCAGACAGAAATTCATGTCCCTTGGCAATCAGTTCTTCCTTCAAGCCAAGATAATTTTCAATAATACCGTTATGGACAACGACAAACTTACCGCTGCTGTCCGTATGGGGATGCGCATTGCGATCCGACGGACGGCCATGTGTTGCCCAGCGTGTGTGACCGATACCTACATTGCCCACAGGCATATTGCCTGCCAATTTCTGACGCAGTGCATCCAGACGGCCTACACATTTTTCTACACGAATGCTGTTGTTTTCATAAACAGCAATGCCGGCAGAATCATAACCGCGATACTCCAGCTTGCTCATGCCATCAAGCAGAAAGGGAGCAGCTTCGTGATTACCGATATAACCTACAATTCCGCACATAAGTAATAATCCTCCTCTACGCTGCAAGGTATAAGGCATCATCTGCTTAGTCAGGTTTTCTCGTATCTGATACCTTCCCCCTTGCGAGCCTGTATTATATTCTTTGCCCTTTCTGCCACCGTGTTTTTCTCTCCCCCGTTACCGGAGGGCTTTGTACACGGTTTGCGGCCTGCAGCCGGCCGTGAGGCATCCGCTGACTGATCGATAACCTCATTCCTCGTCCACCGCCTGAGCGGTACATGCGCTTACATCCTTCACTGTCTGCTTTTGGCAGCAAAGACAAGGCTCTGCTGATTTATGAGCAAACAGACAATGAGCCGCGCAGGCAGGCAGTCCCACGCGGCACATCCTCAGACTAATTTAATTTTACAATATGATGACTAGCAGGTCAAGAAAACATTCCTTGAACTTTTCTTGCCTGCAGGCGCTTCATGTAATATAATCCCATCTTAGATAATTGAATTTTGTTTTTTATATTCGTAAGTCCTAGATGTGATAAGGGTTTGAGCAGCTAAAAACAGCTTTTTTATGTGGGAAGTTTGAGTAATAGTATAAGACGTGAGGGATTTGTGAATTTAATCAGAACGGTTGTCAAACGCTTTACTTTGTGCTATCATAGAAATAGAAAAGGTGCCGCCGATAGACGGTTATCCTTGAACATTTAGTTATAAAAAATAACCGCTTGTTTTGCAGACTGGGCGGTTATTTTTTTACGTGAATTTGACCTAGCGCATAACCTAGAGCGAATCCTAGAGCTACTGAAGTCAGACATAAGCCGAGAACAGAGATAAGATTATCTAAAGTCATCATTGGTCTCACCCCCTCTTGCCATTAGATTTGCAGTAATACAGAATCTTGCTGCCAGAGGGACAACCGCCTACCGTTATGGAAGCACCATAAAAATATTTTAGCACAAAAAAACGAACACATACAACGAACAAGCTGTGAAAGTTTCTCTGCTCAAAAAACAGAGCACATAGCGTACAAACGCCCAACTATTACTGTTTGGTAGTAGTTGGGCGTTCTTTTTTGGTATAGCTGTTGTTATGTATTTGCTTTATCAGGAGTACAAATATGCTCCACCTGTTTTTTCCAGAATAAGGTTTTCGATGTCATAAACGTCGTAATATCGCTTACTTATGCAATAGCTGACAATTTTATCAGCAATGATGTCGTCAGATAAAGAGTAGCCTGCGATGTTGAGCATTGCTTCTGTTTTGATGTTATTCAGCTCCAAAGCCAGGCATAAGCAGAGAATCGTACTTTTGCTAGGCTTGTAGCCGGTATCCTTCATGCTGCGGATTTTGGAAAAAACAGTTTTAGAGACGTGCGCTTTTTTATAAAGTTCGTTTTCTGCGATATCTTTTTCCTCGCAGTATTTGATGATGGAAGGATAAAGGTCGCAGGTGTTAGAAAAGCTCTTGACGATGTTTTTAATATTGCTTAATGACGACAGGGGCGGCGTGCATACCATGCCGGCGCTGACTGAAGCATGACGAGATGCAGTATAGGCTGTAATGACATAGTTGGATATTATTTCTTGATAGTTTTCTCTTAAATTTTCTATTACGCGTTTTTCGTTCGTCATAGTGCAGACCTCCCGAAAGTTTCTTGCAAAGAAACCAAAAAGTGCTGCTTATAGTGTAACATATAAGCAAGGAAAGATAAAGTGAGCAAAAATAACAGTGTTAAAAAGTAACTGTACATTTTGCGAAGATAAAAAAGACATTTGCTTGACAGGGGGTACAGAGAGGTATAGTGAAGTAAAGCTTTATCTTCTTAATAGATTTATAGACGGAATGGAGGAGTTTAAATGAGTAATAGAGTTCATTTAGATTTTAACAAAGCATTGGCAGTGGCAGTAAAAGCTCCAATGGTAAAAATAGATCGTGCAGAGTTTTTAAAAAATAATTTCTCACGTGAAGTTGAACCTAAGATGGTAGATAAAATTGTACAGACAAGTCCTATTAAAGCAGGAGTAAGTGAGCATATTTTGGAAAAAATAGCTAGAGAGTGCATTAAGTACGAGACATACAAAGTATCAATTTTGTCATTGGGAACAGGCTTTGGAGGAGTGTTTGGTATTACGGCTGATTTTGCACAATATTTAGTTCACGTATTGAGAATATCACAGAAATTAGCATATATTTATGGTTATCCTAGTATTATTTCCATTGATGGTGGTATGGATGACGCAACTAAAAATATAATCTTACTGTTTATTGGAATGATGTATGGAGTAAAAAGAACTGACGAAGTTATTGCTAAACTATCAATAACCTTGGCTGAACAAATCGCTAAAAATATTAGCAGAGAGGCGTTGACAAAAACTGCGTGGTATCCACTATTAAAACAATGTTGCAAACAAGTGGGCATTAAAGTAACAAAAGATGCTTTGAGTAAAACTACTACTAAAGTATTTCCGGTGATTGGAGGAGTGGTTAGTGCAGGATTTAGCTATTACTGCTTCGGTAAAGGGGCAGAACGCTTGCATGAAACTTTGAGAAAAAATCCCATAAGATAATGAGGGTGAAGAACTGTGAGGTGATATCTTATGCCAGACAACAAAATTTTAATCATGATTGGTGGTATGGCCTTCTTGCTCCCTGCGGCACCTTTTCTCGCATTAGCAGGGATCGGGCTGATTGTTGTTGGTTGTATAATTTATTCCGTAATCAAGAGTTTTGATGAGTAATAGTATAAGACGTGAGGGATTTGTGAATTTAATCAGAACGGTTGTCAAACGCTTTACTTTGTGCTATCATAGAAATAGAAAGAGTGCTACCGATAGACGGTTGCCCTTCAAAATTAACTATTAAAAATAACCGCTAGTGTAGGAGCTGGGCGGTTATTTTTTTGCGTTTTTCAAGAAAATATACAAAAGCAGACCATTGCATCTGAAACTGATGTAATGGTCTGCTTTTAATCTTCATTCAGCAAGGAAGCCTGCTTACGCCAGCTCCTTAGTTACAACGTCAGCAATAGCGTTGGCAATCTGCTCCAAACGCTCCTGCTTCGGTCCTTCGGCCATAATACGGATTAAAGGTTCGGTGCCGGAAGCACGTACCAGAATCTGGCCGTTCTCGCCCAGCTCCTCCTGATATTTTTTGATTACTTCCTGAATAGCAGCCTTTTCTTCCCAGCCGTTTTTATTCTTCACGCGTACATTCAGCAGAATCTGAGGGAATTTAGTCATTACACCGCTCATCTCGGACAGAGATTTATTGTTGCGAACCATTGCGCACAACAGCTGTACTGCAGTCAGAATGCCATCGCCGGTTTTAGCGAATTCGGAGAAAATGATATGACCGGATTGCTCGCCGCCGATAGAATAATTGTGCTTGAGCATCTCTTCCAGTACATAGCGGTCACCAACAGCAGTTTTGACAGTTTTACCGCCATGAGCCTTCATCGCCTGATGCAGGCCAACGTTACTCATAACAGTGGTTACCAGCATATTGTCATGCAGCTTGTTGCGCTTCATCAGCTCCAGCGCGCAAATCAGCATAATCTGGTCGCCGTCCATAGCCTCGCCGTTTTCGTCAACTGCCAGGCAACGGTCAGCGTCACCGTCATTAGCAATACCTACATTAGCGCCAATCTCACGAACCTTTTTCTGCAATGCTTCCAGGTGAGTAGAACCACAGCCATTGTTGATATTGGTACCGTTAGGCTCGTTGAAAATTGCCACAACCTCAGCACCGAGGCTGCGTAGGATAACCGGTGCGATTTCGCTGTTGGCACCGTTGGAGCAGTCCATAACAATCTTCAGACCATTCAGCTTAGCATAAGCAGTGCTCAGAATGTGCTTAATATACAGTGCGGACAAATCCTTTTCATGAATAATCTGGCCTACGCTGCTGCCGCTTACTGCCTGAGTGTAATCAATCGGTGCAGCAACGATAGCTGCAATTTCGTCCTCTACTGCGTCAGGCAGCTTGTAACCTGTCTGAGAGAAGAATTTGATGCCGTTGTCTTCAAACGGATTGTGAGAAGCAGAAATTACTACACCGGCGTTAGCCTTAACCTCACTGGTCAGAAAGGAAACTGCCGGAGTAGGCATAACGCCCAGAAGATGTGCATTGCCGCCGGCGCTGCAGATACCTGCTGCCAAAGCGCTTTCCAGCATTTGTCCGCTGCGGCGTGTATCTCTGCCGATAATAATTTTCGGGCAGGAAACCTCGCGGCCAAAGTATTTTGCGGCAGCATAGCCTAGCTTAAAGGCCAGCTCCGGAGTAAGCTCTACGTTCGCCACACCGCGAACACCATCAGTACCAAATAATCTTGCCATTTTTTGTAATAACCTCCCTAATGTTAATGCGTTTATATGTGAGTTGGGAATTGTTGAGCTAAAAAATCAAATTAAGAGCCTCTCCTTGGGGAGAGGTGTCATCGCATAGCGATGACGGAGAGGGGTAACACATAACATAACGCTATACGTAAAAGTAAATGCTGCAAAATCCCCTCTCAGTCGCCCTACGGGCGCCAGCCGCCCCAGGGCGCCCTCTCTTGCCCTGCGGGCAATTCACCTTGTCCCCCCAAGGGGAGCCTAATTCTCAGTATTGCTCCAACCTAAATTACTTCACCGGCGCAAATCTTTCCATAATCGCACGCGCCACATGATAGCCGTCAAGCGCGGCGCTCATAATACCGCCGGCATAGCCTGCGCCTTCGCCGCAGGGATAAAGCAAATCATGCGTCAGCGATACATAGCTCTGCCTGTCGCGCTCTATGCGAACCGGCGCCGAGGTGCGTGTTTCCACACCCGTCAGCAGCGCACCGCCGTCGGCGTAACCCGCCAGCTTGCGGCCGAAGCTCATAATGCCCTCGCGCAGAGTATCCGTAACGTAAGCAGGCAGCACCTTGTCTAAGCTGCAGGCCGCAAGTCCCGGACGATAGCTTGGCTGTACCATGCATTCCAAGGACGGAGTGCTGCGCTTCAAAAAGCTGTCCAGATTCTGCGCAGGCGCATAATAGCTGCTGCCTGCCGCCGCATAAGCAAGCTGCTCATAGCGGCGCTGGAATTCTACGCCTGCCAGCGCACCCTCTCCGAAATCCCGGCTGTCCACATTCACTACCAGCGCACTGTTGGCAATGCCGCTGTCACGCTTAAACATGCTCATGCCGTTGACAACCACGCCGCCGGCCTCCGAAGCAGCGGCAACTACCTGCCCGCCCGGGCACATGCAGAACGAATAGGCTGTGCGTGTTTTATCCTGCGTATGGTAAACAAGCGCGTAATCCGCTGCGCCCAGCAGATGATGTCCCGCAAAGCTGCCGTACTGCGCCTTGTCAATCAGCTCCTGCGGGTGCTCGATGCGCACGCCGATGGCAAAGGGCTTCGCCACAATGCCAACGCCCCTGCGTGCCAGCATAGCGTAGGTATCGCGCGCGCTGTGACCGCAGGCCAGAACCACGGCTCCTGCCGCCAGTCTTTCGCCGCCGTCGAGGATTACCCCCTGCACAGCATGATTTTTGATATCCAGATCAACAACATGCGCATCGTAACGCACGCTGCCGCCCAGCTCCGCAATACGGCGGCTGAGTCCCTGTACCATCGCACGCAGCTTATCAGTGCCTACGTGCGGCTTATGCTCATACAAAATATTTTCCGGTGCGCTTGCATCCACAAAGAGCTGCAGGATTTCGGCCATCATAGGATCATTTACACGCGTAGTCAGCTTGCCGTCCGAGAAGGTGCCTGCACCGCCCTCGCCAAACTGTACGTTAGACGCGGGGTTAAATTCTCCCGTCTGCCAAAAGCGCTGTACATCCTGCACACGCTGCACCACCGGCTTACCGCGCTCCAAAAGCAACGGCTTATAGCCATGCTCTGCCAGCTGCAGTGCCGCCAAAAGTCCCGCAGGACCGGCACCGATAACCACCGGCGGTGCGCTCAGCGGCAGTGTGCCAAGCTCAAGCGTCGGCTGCTGCTGTTCCTGATATTGCGTAATATCACGGTCCGCCAGCAGGCGTTTTGCCTGTCTGCCGCCTGTTTCTACCTCTGCCAGTACATGGTAGTTGAGGCAGATATCATTCTTCTTGCGCGCATCCACTGCCTTGCGTACTATCCGCACACTGCCCAAAGCATCACGCGGAATGCCGCATTTACGGCACACCGCCTGCTCAATCGTCTGCTCCTGTCGCAGGCTGATACGCACATTATTTATTTTCAGCTTCATTTATGAATCAATTCTGCCTTTCTACCGATATTTTAATCTGCACCGTACGTCTTTCGGGAATAACCTTTTCCGGCAGGTCAAGCTCAGCTGCAACAACAGTACTGCCATCGAGCTTGCTTACATCCACGGGCTTGGTCTTAACATCCTTCAGCTCCTTCAGCACGGAAGGCGGTGCGGTGACGCGAACGCTTGTCGGCACAATCTCTGTTTTGGTAACAATAATACCGGCAGGCAAATCACCGCTCATAACCAGCTTAACCGGAATATCAAGCGAATGCATCTGGCTTACCATATTGGCCTGCACCATTACACGCTCAGGGATAATTCTCATATTAGGAATATCGTAACCGTCGTCACTCACGGCAACCAGCTCGCTTTCCGTCTGGAAGCTGCCGCTATGGTTGCTGATATCTATCGGAGCAACCACACGGTTTACCTTGTCAATACGATGTGTTGCACCGCGCAAAGTAACCTCCGCCGGAGTAATTATACTGCTGCCGATGGTCATATCACCGTTCACCGCGCCCACGATACGTGTAGTGACGGGAACCTTTTTTTCGCTTACCGTATCCACATATACGGAAACCTCCTTAGGCGTTACGGATACAATCTCACCGCCGGAGTAGGTTACCGTAATCGGCAGGCTCTGCTGACCTTCGGTTATATTTTTTAAATTGATAGAAGCATTGATTTCGGCACTCAGATTATCGGAACTGAGTTTGGCACGCGAGCCGCGCACCTTAACCAGAATTTTATCGGGAGCATTAAAGACCATCATATTTTGCGGCAGATTTCTCTGCTGCAGGCGCACCTCGATATTACGCTCGATTATCGGGTTCTGGTCGGTCATTACATATACCCACAGGCCACAGGCCATGAGCAGGCAGATAATTCGTGCCAGCAGGTTTTCCTTACGCGCCAGCCTTTGCAAAAATCTCATTTTTTCTCACCGCCCCACAAGCTCTTGATTTTATCAACCAAAGAATTCTTAACTGCTGTATGCGGACGGAAAATTGCCGTGCGCAAAATTTCCTTCACATCATCCACCGTCAGATAACGCATCAGCTCGCCGTTGCGGGCAATGGAAATCGTACCGGTTTCCTCGCTGACAACAAGAATCATCGCATCGGACTGCTCGGACATACCGATAGCTGCACGATGGCGGGTACCAAGCTCCTGGCTCAGATTACGGTTTTCCGTAAGCGGCAGCAGGCAGCAGGCAGCAACAACGCGGTTGCCGCGGATAACGACAGCGCCGTCATGCAGCGGTGTATCCTTAACAAAAATGTTCTGCAGCAGTCCAGAGCTCACCAGACCGTCAATCGGCACACCGGTTTCGATGCGCTCTGCCAGACCGGTAGCACGCTCAAAGACCATCAGCGCACCTACCTTGTTTTTGCTCATCACCTTAGTGGCATGAGCAACGGAATCCAGCATCTCCTCCAGCTCCTGCTCGTCCAGCTCGCTGCCCTTGTGGAACAGCTTGCCACGGCCGATTTGCTCCAAAGCACGGCGCAGCTCCGGCTGAAAGACAACAGGCAGGGCGACCATAATCACCGTCATGCTCTTTTCCAGCAGCCAGCTGATAACATGCAGATTCAGCCAACGGCAGATAAGCGTGAAGCCTATCAGCACCATGAGGCCCTTGCCCAATGTTGCAGCACGGGTGTTTTTCAGCATCAGGAACAAACGGTAAAGAAAATAGGCAACGACGACAATATCTATAACATCCAAAAATGTGATTGTCGAAAGCAAGCCTTGCAGTTGTATCATCATAATTGCATTGCTCCTATCTATCAGACACTATCGACTAAGCGCTAAGCCTTAGTCCATTTTCAGAATCGCCATGAATGCCTCCTGCGGCAGCTCTACACTGCCAACCTGCTTCATGCGCTTTTTACCTTCCTTCTGTTTTTCCAGCAGCTTACGCTTACGGCTGATATCGCCGCCGTAGCATTTCGCCAGTACGTCCTTACGCATAGCGCGGACGTTTTCGCGGGCAATAACCTTGTTGCCGATTGCTGCCTGTACCGGAATTTCAAACATCTGACGCGGAATCAGGCTGCGCAGCTTTTCAACCAGCTGACGGCCGCGGACGGTAGCAAATTCCTTATGTACAATTGCGGAAAGCGCATCGACAGGCTCGCCGTTCAGCAGGATATCTACCTTCACCAGATCGGAATAACGGTAGCCGGACAGCTCGTAGTCCAAAGAAGCATAACCGCGGGTAGCGGATTTTAGACGGTCAAAATAGTCAAAGATAATCTCACTCAGCGGTAATGCGTAGTGAATCATTACGCGGGTATCATCAAGATAGGTCATGTTATCGTATTCACCGCGTTTTTCCTGGCTCAGCTCCATAACAGCGCCTACATAATCCTTCGGCACAATGATGGTTGCATTAACGAAAGGCTCCTCAACATGGTCGATAACGGTCGGATCCGGGAAAAGGGACGGGTTATCTACCATTTCAACGTCACCGTTGGTGCGGAACACCTCATAAATAACGTTCGGTGCGGTAGTAATCAGGCTCAGATTATATTCGCGCTCCAGGCGCTCCTTGATAACGTCCATATGCAGCAGGCCCAAGAAGCCGCAGCGGAAGCCAAAGCCCAGCGCGGTAGATGTCTCCGGCTCAAATACCAGAGAAGCATCGTTCAGCTGCAGCTTTTCCAAAGCATCACGCAGGTTATCGTAATCGGAATTCTCTACCGGATACAGACCGCAGTATACCATCGGTGTAGCCTTGCGGTAACCCGGCAACGCTTTTTCGGCAGGATTATCGGCATCGGTTACGGTATCGCCTACGCGTGCATCCTTAACATTTTTGATGCTGGCAGCAAAGAAGCCTACCTGGCCTTCCTCCAGCTCATCAACATTGACAATGCCGGGTTTGAAGTAACCGACCTCGGTAACATCAAATTCCGCACCGGTTGCCATCATGCGAATCTTCATGCCCTTACGCAGACGGCCCTGCATAATGCGTATATATAAAACTACGCCCTTGTAAGCGTCAAATTTGGAGTCAAACACCAAGGCCTTCAGCGGTGCTTCCGCATCTCCCTGCGGTGCCGGCACGCGCGCTACGATTGCTTCCAGAACGTCCTCTATGCCAATGCCTGTCTTGGCACTGCACAGAACTGCGTCGGAAGCATCAATGCCGATAACGTCCTCGATTTCCCTTTTTACATGCTCAGGGTCCGCACTCGGCAAATCAATCTTGTTGATAACCGGAATAATCTCCAAATCGTTATCCAGCGCCAGATACACGTTAGCCAAAGTCTGCGCTTCAATGCCCTGAGTAGCGTCGATAACCAGCAGTGCGCCCTCGCACGCTGCCAATGCACGCGAAACCTCGTAGGTAAAGTCTACATGGCCCGGAGTGTCGATAAAGTTCAGCATATACTCCTCGCCGTTGCGCGCCTTGTAAATGCTGCGCACAGCCTGCGCCTTGATGGTGATGCCGCGTTCACGCTCCAAATCCATGGAATCGAGAATCTGCTCCTCCATCTCACGCTTGCTCAGCGTTCCTGTATATTCAATCAATCTGTCCGCCAGGGTAGACTTGCCATGATCTATATGGGCGATAATAGAAAAGTTGCGAATGTGATTTTGTTCAATCATAAATTACTCTTCCTGCTCCTTCATTAAAATGTATTATTTCAGGCCAATATTGGCTTGAGCCTGTTTTATTAGTACTAATTATTATACCATTATCCGGCAAAGCCTGTAAACTAAAAAGAGAGACAGCTCGGCGCCATCTCTCCTCATGCTGCGTTTTATTTCAGTTTAGTGTCCTCAAATTCAACGCACTTGTAGTAATTGTCAATTTTATAATTTAGCTTATCGAGCGTTTCCTGCATCTGTGCCATGCGCTCGAGCAGCTTGGCACGCTCCTCGATTAAAATTTCCTTGCGTGCCGCCCGCGTTTTATCGCCCTGCTGAAACAGCGCCACATATTCAATCAGGCTTTCTACCGAAATACCTGCCGCACGCATGCATTTGGCAAAGTTTACCCAGTTGCAGTCTGTTTCAGTATAGTCGCGAATACCGCTTTCATTACGGTTGACAGCCGGAATCAGGCCGATGCGCTCATAATAACGCAGCGTGTCCGCTGTAATGTCATACATTTTGCTTACTTCGTTTATTTTCATCCCGCTTACCTCCTGCCAGGATTGTTTTCCTGCTTTCTTCTTATATTTTAGCATTTGGAGTCAGCTCCAGGTCAAGCGTCCGCAAAATATTTTTTACAGGAACAGGTAGGCATATTTGTGATTTTCTCTTGCATAATGCTCGCATTCGTGGTAGAATAATGCAGTACAAGAAAATTCAGGAGGTGAAATTCGTTGCCGAACATTAAATCTTCCATCCGCAGTGTAAAGACCGACGCAGAACGTCGTGCTAAAAACGCTCCGATTAAAGCGGCTCTCCGCAATGCTTCCCGCAAAGTAGAGGCTCTGGCTAAAACCGGCGCTAAAGAAGACGCTCAAGCTACTATGGCTACTGCTTCCGGTTTGCTCGATAAAGCAGCTCGCAAAGGCATTATCCATAAGAATGCTGCAGCTCGCAAAAAATCCAGACTTGCAAAGAGAATCAACGCTATGGCTTAATTCTTACAAGCTGACCTGCTCTGAAAAGAGCAGGTTTTTTGCATTTCAGGGATAATTTTTTGCAGGCAGGCTAATCAAGATCATAATTGATGTAAGTAAAGCTCTCAATCACGTCATTATCATTCAGCGTGATAATCAGCTGCTTGGCAGGTCTGTCAAAGCCATCCGCATCAAGCACAGATTTTTCCCACACGATACTGTTTGTCGGCTCCTCAATATCAACAGCAGACTCGTGCCAGCCGATTCTCCGCATCATATCGTAAAAATTATTCCGCTCTTGCTGATCAAAATGCTGTCCGACTGTATAGCCTGCCATCTCGCCGGGAGCCTTGTTAATCACTACCTGATAGGTTTTTCCGTCAAAGGCTCTCGTGTAGAACACTCGCGGACCTACCTGCACCTTATTAAGGTCATAAGCAATATTCATATCGTCGGCATGCTCTGCTCTGCCCATGCTGTAGCCGGAGCCTGCTGCATAGCCGGCGGGATCGTTAATCCAGTTTGCCTCTACCGCAGCCTGAAAGCGTCCTTCATCTGAATGAGCATATTGGCCATCAGGCAACGCACCTATAAATTGGTTATACATGTAGCCTCTGTAGCCTTTTTCGGTAGTTCCGTACACCCACACATATTTACTGTTAGGTATGTTAGGTATAAACACTACCTTTCTTGCATAAAATTTATCGCCGTTTTGCAGCATGGTTACTACCTCACAGTTTGTGTTAGGCTCTGTTCTTAAGTTAACATCCGTAGCAATACATTGAGTTGCCAACGGCCAGCGCGGATGTTCATCAATAATATCCGAAAGATAACCGCCGCTGAGATGAGCAAAAGCGGTGTTGGCCAAGAGCGCCATCCCCAAGGTCATGCCCAAAAACAAATTCTTTTTCATATGTATATCCCTCCCTTGATTGCGGTACAAAATCCCTCAATCAATAAAATTCAGACACAGGCTGCTTATTTTTTATAACAAGCATCTGTCTTTCGGTTACTCGCAGAACATATACAGAGAATTATCAACCTTAAAGTTTTGTAATTCCTTTATATCTCCCCTGTAAGGGGAGGTGGCTGCGAGCACCGGCGAGCAGACGGAAGGGTTGTTACCGCTTCCGAAGCAGCAAAAGCTGTGTTTCTCAGCATCATTATAGCGTAAAAAAGCAAAAGCATCCCCACACTTTTACTGCAAAAAGTGTAGGGATGCTTAATTTTTTGGTTGGCAGCAGTTATTTCACTGCCTAAGCCTTACTCCCGGCAAACACCGCAGCGACGGCAGCCGTCAAAGCACATCGGCGTAAATTTGCCGCTTTCGCTGCGCTGCAGCTCGGCCGCAAGATATTCCTGCGTTACACCCATGTCCAGATGCTGCCACGGCAGCGGTTGGCCTACCTGCAGCTCGCGCTCCGCCAGCTCCTCGGCATCAAGGCCTTCTTCCTTCAGCACCTGCTTCAGGCTGCGGCCTTCCACATGCGCCTTCAGCAGCGCTTCGCCGATACGTCTGCTGCCGCGCGCCAGCACAGACTGCACCACGGTTTCCTTCAGCGATTCGGTTATCAGCTTAATGCGCTTTTCCTTCTTCAGGCCGTCGCCCAAAATTTTAAAGCGCTTCTTCAGCGTGCGCACATTGCACAGCGGCGCCCACTGGTACGGCGTAAAGGGCTTGGGCACAAAGCCGTTGACCGAAATAACCAGCTCGCCCTTGTTGCCCACAGCATCCATCTTGGCACGCACGCGTTTAATCATCTCCACCGTTTCAACGATATCCTCGTCCTCTTCTCCCGGCAGGCCGATCATATAATACAGCTTGATGTTGCGCATTCCGGCAGCAGCAGCCAGCTCGATAGAATTATAAACGTGCTCCTCCGTAATGCCCTTGTTAATCGCAGCGCGCATCCGCTCGCTGCCTGCCTCCGGCGCTACGGTCATCGTGCGCTGGCCGCTCTGCGCCAGTGCATGCGCAATCTGCTCCGTGAGCATATCTGCGCGCATGCTGGCCACGGAAAACGGTATCTTATGCTCTACCAAGTATTCCGTCAGCTCTGCCATCTGCGGATGGTCGGAAACGGCAGCGCCCATCAGGCCCACCTTTTTCGTGCGCTCAGGACGCTTGGCGATATCTGCCAAAATATTTTCCAGCTTACGCGGACGCGGCTTGCGGAAGCAGTAGCCTGCCATGCAGAAGCGGCAGTGACGGCCGCAGCCACGCGCCACCTCGACGATAAACATATCCTCAAATTCCGTTCCGCTCGTCACGATAGCAGAGGTGTGCGGATATGCGTCGATATCACGCGCCCACTGGCGCGCTACCTTCGCAGGCGCACCTTCCTGCGGCAACAGGGCAGTAAACTCGCCCTCATCATCGTACTGCGCCGTATACAGGCTGGGAACATAAACGCCCGGCACCTGCGCCAGCGCCGCCAGACGCTCTTGCTTGCTTTCCTCCCGGTAGATGGTATCCAGCACGTGCTGCACTGTTTCCTCGCCCTCGCCGATAACAAAGGCGTCAGCCACAGCAGCCAAAGGCTCGGGATTAAAGGTAGCACAGGGACCGCCGATAATCACCAAAGGCTCACGCTGATTGCGCTCCGCCGCCCGCAAGCGGATATTGCCCAAATCCAACACCGTCAGCAGATTATCATAATCCATTTCAAAGGACAGCATGACGAAGATAACGTCAAAATCTGCCAGCGGACGCTGGTTTTCCAGGCTCAGCAGCGGTGTTTTGCTTTTGATATGCTCCTGCTGCAAGCGTTTATCCGGCAAAAAGAAACGCTCACAGGCACTGTCGCCGCGCTCGTTAATCATCTGATACAAAATGTGCATTCCCAGGTTCGACATGCCAAGATGGTAGACATTGGGGTAAATAAACGCTACCGGATGGCGTAAGCCCGGCGGATACACCTGCGCGCCGGTTTCATTTTCTCTTGTTTCTTTAATGTAGTTTTTGATTATCCAGGACAAAGCATTTCCTCTCCGAGTATCTATAATGTATTAAGAAAATATCAGCGCAAAAATACGCTGATATCCTCTTGTATTTTACTGATTTTTTTCTGCTAAATTGCGTTCAAACAAATCGATAACTGTTTTCAAAACCTTTAAGCGGGCATAATATTTATTGTTGCCCTCAACCACGGTCCACGGTGCATACGAGGTATCGGTGCGCACCAGCATTTCATTGACTGCCGCTTCGTAAGCATCCCATTTATCACGGTTACGCCAATCTTCGTCCGTAATCTTCCATTGCTTATTGGGGTCAGCCTGGCGGTCATTGAAGCGTCGCAGCTGCTCATCCTTGTCAATCTGCAGCCAGAATTTGGCGATGGCGATACCGTGCTCGCTCCACTGCGCCTCCATATCCTTGATTTCATCGTAGGCACGCTGCCATTCCTGCGGTTTGGCAAAGCCTTCGATGCGCTCTACCATGACACGGCCGTACCAGGTGCGGTCAAAAATCGCTATGTTGCCCGGCTGCGGCAATTTGGTCCAGAAGCGCCACTGATAATGGAACTGCTTTTCAACCACGTTCGGCGCCGCAATCGGGTGCACATGGAAGCCCAACGGATCCAAAGCCGCCGTCAGTCTGCGGATAGCGCCGCCCTTGCCGGCAGCGTCCCAACCCTCAAAACCGATAACTACAGGAATCTGCGCCTTGAACATTTCAATCTGCAGCTGTGTCAGCTTTTTCTGGTACTTATCCAGCTTTTCCTTATATTCTTCCTTTGTAAGCTCCTTGTTGGCATCAATCTTGCTCAGAACATCGTAGGTTGCCGCGGTGCGCTTATCAGAGGCAGGCTCAACAGGCATCTGTACGGCCTTTTCGATAGCATCGGCAATCTTGGTGAATACCTCCAGACGCGCGCTGCGCGGATCATCGTCGGCAATCAGGTGCCAGGGAGCGTTTACCGTATCGGTAGCCTCCAGCATTTTTTCGTAATGCGGCAAAAATTTATCGTAATCTTCGCTTTCATCAATAGCCGGATTCAGATCACGCCACGCCTTGCCCAGTGTTTTGGCATTCTTGGCGATATTTTTCTTTTGCTGCTCCGGTGACAGATGCAGGAAAAATTTGAGCACAAGATAATTATCGTCCGTGAGCATTTTTTCAAAGTTGTTGATATGCTCAAAGGAAACAGCAGGATACTTAGTGTTATCCTCTTTATCCGCAAGCTCGTTGGCGTTTTTCAGATAATACCAGCTGCGGTGATAAACGACAATATGTCCCAACGCCGGCAAACGCTTCCAGAAGGCGCCGAAAAACGGCTGTTCCTGCATTACACCGCGCAAACGCACGCTGGAATAAACATTAAAGCCACGGGCATCCATCTGCTGCATCATTTCGTTAATCAGCGCACTGCGGCGTGCACCGCGCCAGCCCTCAAACACGATGATAATCGGTCTTTTGGCGTCGCGTGCCATGCGCTGCGCCTTTCCCAGACGTTCACCCAGCACTTCCATCTGCCTGTTGTATTCTTCCTTGGACACTTTTTTACTCAAATCCAGCTTTTCCAGCATTCTCCAACATCTCCTTACTGTGTGCGAGAATCTTTAAATCAGCGCTCCTCGTAGGGGTTAAGAGCGCGCGGTTTTCCTAATACCTCTGCCATAATAATGCCGTTGACCAGCGCCGCATGCTTCAGCTTGACGCGCTTTTTCGCTGCAGGCTGCGCCTGCGCGTAGCGCGCATTAAACGCTTCCGCAGAAGCGTTCATCTTCGCTTCATCATAGCTATAATCACCGCGGGGGTCATAATAAACCTTGCCCCTGTCATGCACTAGGTCTTCGTTTTCACTGTGAATTCTCCCGGTATGGTCATGCAGTGCTTCGCCGTCACGGTGAACTCTGCTGTCGTCATCACGGCGCACGCGCGTTCCGTCATGCACTACGCCTTGGCTGCTTTGACGCTGGCGCGCCTGTGCTTCTTCCGTCGTCTTTTTCAGACGGCGTTCAAACTCGGCAGCAATATCTTTAGGCTTAGCCTGCGTTTGCTGCTCTGCCTGCGTCGGCTGCTGCTCCTGCGGCTGCTCCTGAGGCAGCTCCTGCTGCCTGCGGCGGCGGTTGCGCCTGTCCAAAAATACGTTGGCCAGCATTACGAGGACAAAAAGCAGGGGGATTAAATCATGGTCAAATAAACCGCCCATAAGCTGCACCTCGCTTATTTACTGCCCTCAGGCTTTTCCTCGCCCTCCGGGCTTACCTCGGCAATCGTGCGGCGCATCTGCGTATCTGCCTGAATATTGTTCAGGCGGTAATAATCCATTACGCCCAAGCGGCCGTTGGCCAGTGCTTCTGCCATCGCTGTCGGCACCTTAGCCTGTGCTTCCACAACCTTCGCCTGCATTTCCTGCGTATAGGCCTTCATTTCCTGCTCCTTGGCAACAGCCATCGCACGGCGTTCCTCAGCGCGCGCCTGAGCAATGCGCTTGTCTGCCTCCGCCTGGTCGGTCATCAGAGCAGCGCCGATGTTACGGCCTACATCTACGTCCGCAATATCAATGGAAAGAATTTCAAAAGCAGTGCCTGCATCAAGGCCTTTATCCAAAACTGTTTTGGAAATATAGTCGGGGTTTTCCAGCACCTTGCTGTGGTCGGCGCTGGAGCCTACGTTAGTTACAATGCCTTCGCCGACACGCGCAATAATCGTTGCTTCGCCGGCACCGCCTACTAAGCGGTCAATGTTGGCGCGCACGGTTACGCGTGCCTTTACCTTCAGCTCAATGCCGTCCTTGGCAACAGCACTTACTACCGGAGTTTCGATAACCTCAGGGTTAACGCTCATCTGCACAGCCTCCAGCACATTGCGTCCCGCAAGGTCAATGGCACAGCCACGCTCAAAGCTCAGCTCAATCTGCGCTCTGTGGGCAGCAATCAAAGCGTCGATAACGCGGTCAACGTTACCGCCTGCCAGATAATGCGCCTCCAGCTGGTTAACATTAACGTCAAGGCCCGCCTTATTCGCCTTAATCAAAGGCAGCACAATCTGCGACGCGGGCACACGGCGCAGGCGCATACCGATGAGGTTGAAAATGCCTACATTAACGCCGGCGGCAATGGCCGAAATCCACAGGCCCAACGGCACAAAGTTAAGAAAAATTGCTATACCGACAATGGCCAGGACTACTACAAAGCCACTGCCGAAAATCATACTGAATAATACATCCATAATGTCACTCCTTCGTTTGTTCTACAAAAATTTTGCTGCCCTCTACCCGCACGATAATCACGGGTGCAGACTTTTCGATATAATCTCCCTGACTGCTCACATCAAGACGCTTGCCTTCCACCAGAATCGTACCTGCAGGACGCAGCGTAGTCAAGGCTGTGCCTCTTTTGCCCACCAGCATGCTCCAGTTTTTGCCGCCGGTGTAGCCTTCGCTGTTCTTTTGGCGCGTCCACAGCACAAAGGGATTATACTTGCTTTCCTTGGGCAGATACACGCACAGCAGGGTAACCACCAGCACCAAAAACAGATACACTGCCAACAGCACCAGCGCCGCCCAGGCATTGCCACCCAAAACGTAAAAGCCGCCGACTGTCAGGCACACCATGCCGCTGACACCGAAAATGCCAAAGCCCGGCACCACAAATTCTATCAGCAGCAGGACAAGGCCTGCCAGCATAAAATAATATTCCAATGGCATGACTGCACCTCCTCAACGCTTGTACATTTATAGTATAGCAGAGTAAAAGCATGAAGTAAATTTAAAGTTTATGCTGCAAAAAGCAAAGCTGCCTGTAGTACTTTAACAAAAGATTTTTTCTGGCGCATTTATTCAAAAAGCAGTATCCAGAATACGTGCACAGCAAGAGCATTTGTTGCTTTACTTATTGCGCCAAAAATTGTATGATAAAGGAAAAGCTTCTTCTACTATAAACAAAGGCGGGACTTAATGATGAAAAAATTACTTATTTTACTGACGCTGATTTTTGCGCTTGCCTGCACTTGCACAGCCTTCGCTGGCGCAGGCACTGATAAAAACGCTAACATGGAAAAAATAACCAGCACCAGCGCTGGCGATTTATATCTTGATAAGGATAATTTGCAGGCATTGCGCCAGGGCGACAAGCTTTTTTTGCTGTTGTCTGCCGAGCTGCGCTACAATAAGGAAATGCTGCCTAAGCTGCAGGCCACCAAGCCGGAGCTGAAAACAGCAATCAGCATGACGCAGATTTATTTGTATAATAACGATGGCACGCAGTATGCGCTGCTCAAAAGCCTGTACACCGATAAGGACGATAATGTTGTTTACACTATCGAAGGCTCGCCCAATTTGCAGCCTGTCAAAAGTAAGCTACAGATGCTGCTGTACGAAAGAGCGTTGACAGCGATGGAAAACCAAAAGCGCATCGCCGATATGCTCAGACGCAAAGCGTAACAAAAAGACCTTGATGTCAGTTTTACTGACGCCAAGGTCTTAAATTTTTAATGAAGCTCTTTATAAGCAAACATTTTATTGCTTTAGTTGAAATTTTATGATAGAATGTTTTTGACAACCGGTTCACGGGGTGGTGTTGCCTTCATTCTCTACGAATGGAGGTGATGTCTATGGTATATTTCAGCTTTCAGGATTTAATGTCCTTTGGAGTTTTTATCGTAGCATTACTTACGTTCATTTTTAAGAACAAAAAGTAAAAAAGTTACGGACATAGAAAAACCGCCCCAAGACTTTGGCGAGTACGGAGCGGATTTTTCTTAACTAAACTCGGCAACCCACCTTGTGGGCGGTTGTCTTTTTCTATATCTAATATACCACACAATTCACAGCTTTGCAAGTTTTGAATTTGTGCGCAACAATAAGAAAACCACTCCTACACATTCCAAGCAAAGAAGCGGCTTTCTAAAAACTTTTTTACTCAGGCAACCCACCGCTTAGGCGGTTGTCTTTTCTATATCTAATATACCACAGATTATATGGCTTAGCAAGTTTTAAGGCTGGAATTTGAGCAAACGCTCAAACTCCAGCCTTTTTTGTCCATAAGGTCAGTATGATGAACCCAGCCTCATGAACTGCCAAGCAAGCGGTTGGGGGCATTGCTTGGCGGAGTATGATGATTTATAGGAAAAACAGTTGTTATCCTGCTATGACTGCACCTGCTGCCAGCTTATCAGCCAAAATGCTTAGCCTGAGTTGCATCAGCTGCTGCCTTAGCATTATCTGCGCTCACCTGTGCCTGACGCGCCAGTTTGGCTGCATATTCAGCACGCTCCTGCGCTTCTTTGGCAAGTTTGGCTGCTGCCTGATATTTTTCAGCTGCTGCCAGCTCTTTCTTAGCCTGAGCCTCGCGCTGCTCTTCTAAAAGCTTTTGCGGGGATTTGTGGCCAAAGCGCCAGGTTGCACCGATACCGCCCATGGTTTCGCCGCCGGCAGTAGACAGGCTGACGTTAATCATGAAGTTCTTGTTCGGATAGTGGAAGAAGCCCATTGCCACGCCAGTTTCGCCCTTGTATTGGCCGAGGCCGATGCTGAATTCACTCGGAGCCTGCGGATCGTAGCCAATGCTCTTCAGGGAAGCGATAGCTGCTGCCATTGCGCCTACCTTATTTACACGATCGTTGACGTCGTTGATGCGGCCGTCAAGACGAGTAACCTCTTCGCGGCGGATGCCGGCTTCAGCATTGATTGCGCCAACAGCGGTCTTGTTGTCCGTATACTCGTCGCGAGCAGCGAGTTCGCCATCGAGATTATTGAGAGAACCAAGGTCGGAGAGATGAACCTCTTGATTCGGAGTTGCAGTATTTCTGTTATTCTTAACAGTTACGTCACCCTTAGCAATGTTCACTTCATCGTAACCGGTTTGTTCAAACTTCACACCGTCAGCAGTAAGCTCTTGGCTCATCTTAACCGTACCGTTGGTTACTACGCCACCGATAGAAGTTGCGGTTTGCGTAGCAGTGGAAGTATTGGTGCCGTCGGTAACTACGTTAGTGTTGCCTTGAGCATTAACGGTATTAGTTGTTACATTAGAACCGTCTTTAGCCTCGGTAAACGTACCAGTTTTATCAGTTTTGAAGGTAACTTCTTTAGTACCATCTTTAATGTTGCTAGTGATAGAGCCGTTGCCACCGAAAGCGATAGAGCCACGATAATCAGGATCACTAGGATCAAGTCCCTCCGCATTACCGCTGCCAGTAATCGTCAGTTTATCAGTAATCAGATGATTAGTAGTGATAGTACCACCATCAATTTTAGTAGTAGTTCCGGTAGTACCATTGAACGTGGTCACGCCATTATTGGTAATGCCGTCATTCTTAACCTCGATAGAGGATGCGCCAGCAGAAATTTTTGCGCTGTCATCTGCTACGGCAACCTCGGACTTAATGCCGCCAGTAGTAGCATTGTTATCAAACTTCATGCTTGCGCCAGTGGTATCAGTCTGCAAAGTAGTGTTGCCAACAGTGTTCTTAAAAGTACCATCATCTTTAACATCAAAGTTACCATTTGCTGCACGTAAGTGACCATCGTTACCAATGGAGAGCTTGCCATCTAACGGGTGTCCAGTAGCGTCGTACATCGTACCACCAAGAACAATATCTTTAACATTCAAAGTACCTGTAGTAATGGTATCGCCACTGATAATAGTAGTCTTACCATCTTTGGTGAAGGTTGCGCCGCCAGCTGTCATATACGTTGCATTATCACTATCTTTCCACAGATTCAAGGTTGCGCCGTTCAAATGCCCTGCACCAGTAGCAGAGTTATACGAACGAACAGAGCTACCATTGATGGTCGTAAAGGTTCCGTCCTTAGTAGAGGTAATGCTGCTGCCGTTGATCAGTGTGTTGTTAGCCGTACCATCACCAAAGGTCGTGCCACCGCTCTTAGTCGTAACAGTCGTGGTGCCAACCTTGGACTCGATAGTGTCGCTAGTATAGGTAGTTAAGCTGTCAGTGCCAATACCAAGTGTAGCAGTCTTATCTTTCAAATCAAGAGCTACTCCACCGCTTGCGTTCAAAGCTGCATGGTTATCTTCGATAGTTAAGCCAGATGTAGCTGTACCAGTACCCTTGCGATATTTAGCGGTAATGCCAGTTTTGCTAGAAGTAAAGGTAGTTTCACTTGCATCAGCACCAGAAACCGTGATATTATTTTTTACCTGACCATCTTTATCAATTTGGAACGCACCTTTAGCTGCACCAAAAGAGCCATCATGATCCAGGTAAATCGAAGAATCAGTAATAGTTGATCCTGTAGTGTCTACAAGCTTTTCACCCAACTCAATACGTTGAACATTCAAAGTATCAGTTGTAATAACACCGCCGTCTATCGTAGTTTCAGTTTCAGCAGCTGTACTACGACCAGCAGTACCCTTTACAGTAATCTTACCTTGCTCAACCTTAGTCTGGTTAGTCGAACTAGAACCAATAGTCACACTGTCAGCAAACGTACCTGCTTTTGCAGTTAAACCAGTAGCATCTAATTTATTCTGAGTGTCAACGGTAAAGCCTCCGCTTGCTGTAACAGCATTTGTCTTCAGTTCAACGCCATTAATGGTTACACCGTTGGTACGACTAATATTACCATCAGTAATAGTCATATCGCCCAGTGTCACCTTATTAGTCACAATACCAGTACTATCAATCTTTGTATTTGTGCCAATAGTTGCACTTCCAGCCTTGATATCATTAGCTTGTATTCCGGTATTTGTCCAGCTATTTTGATGATCAATTTCAAGATTTCCAGCTGCTAAGCTAGAAGCGCCAGCAGTAAACTTATCTGCCTTAACCTCTTTATTTTCAATAGTTACTTCGCCAATCTTTCCTTTCGAAGCCGTAATACCAGTGCTGTTCAGGAAATTATTGCCATTAACATTGAATTCACCAGCAGTAACCATCGTAACTCCGCTAATATTATTACTGTTTAGAGTGATTCCTCCTATTGTTCCAGTATCGGCAGTTACACTATTGCTCCTAATTCCAGTAGAATCAATGGTAGTATTCACACCAATAGTTGCTTTTGTTGTCTCTATTTCACCATTATTGTTAATAGTGTCATTGATGCTTTTCAGTTTTTCTTTGGTTAAAGTGTGCTGAGCGTCAGTACCTAAAACCAATTTACCATCTGTTAACGTAGTGTCAATACCAACAGTCAACGTATTGTTAACCTTTAAATTGTTAGTAGTAAAATCTCCAACCTCAAAGGAGCCATTAACCTTTAAGTCTTTTGTAGTAATTTTATTATCAATCTCTAAATTATCAGCAGTTACTTTTTTACCCTCTAATTTTACACCACCAATAGTGCTAAGTTTATTTTGATCAGCTGTAATACTGGTAACCTTTGTAATATTACCATTCGCATCAACAACAAATTCAGTATTAGCAGCACCTATGCCTAAGGTTTGCCCCTTCAATGCGCCAGCTGCAGTAATATCGGTAGCTTTTACATTACCACCATTTAATTCAACTCCATTAAATTTTTTGTCAGTAGTGATTATGTTGCCATTAACAGTAACGGCATCGCCAGGATTTTTTCCGCTAATGGTATTAGTCTTAATGCCACTGTCGAAGGTAGTTTCTCCAGTAAAGGTAGTTGTACCAGCCACGCTCAGATTACCGCCAACAGCAGTATCGCCAGTTGTTCCGTCAACAGAGAACTTGCTATTATCCTTTGTCGGAGCAGTAATATCAGCAGCACCAACATACAAGCCATTTTTCGCTACAACATTACCGTCTGCCATACGTGCTGTCGTATTAGAATCAATTATCTTAGCTTGTACAGAATGTGATGCATTAACATTTTCATTAGTAATAATAACATGTTTACTGGAAGTAGTATCTTCAATAACAATACTAGAATGATTAATAGTTGTTTTACCACCAATACCACTTACTACAGTTTCACCATCTGTTCCGTTAACAGTGAACGCACCGCCAGCTGCACTAATGCCCTTTTCTTTCAATTGAACTCCATCAACAATTGTACCAGTTGCAGTGCTATAGGAAATGCCAGTGGTTTTAGTTTTTAAACCAGCAATATCATTTTTATTATTTATAATATTAATTCTATTAGTTTCTACCTGTCCCACTGCATCAGCAAGATCAGCTACACTAACCGCTTTAGATACGTCATTGGAATCTATGATTTGTCCTTTAACCGTAAGATTATTACCAATATTAACATCATACATAGCAGTAGACGTACCAGAAATCGTAATGGCGCTACCAATAGTATGCATAGTGACGCTACCATCGCTTACAGCACCAATCTTAACGCCATTAATCTCTACGCTAGGATCAGTACCCGTTCCAACTATTTTGCTAGCAGTGATTTCACCATTAGCGCTACCAATAGTCACACCATTAACAACAAGCTTTTTAATTTCTGTAGGAGTAGTACTTCCACCCGAAGTACTAGCAACTTCATATTTCAAAGTGCTACCAGCGCTATCATAAGTAACATCATCAGCCGCCGCATACACCGGTTCAAGACCAATGCCCCCCCCTGCGAGAATCGCACACGTTACGGCGAGAGCCAACGCCTTTACATTACTTTTTTTCCTAGTCATGAACATCATCCTCCTTACGTATAAACCAAACCCATGCGTGCGCCATCCGCAACTGGCAGCCTCCGGCACCTTCCGCACAACTCTTATCGTGCTCATTATCTCATAAAAATTCAGTGAATTCAACGTCTTGTATCGTAAAGCGCAAATTCTCATCGTAAAACGCATTTTGCCAACTTTACTTGCTTATTTTTTATTCAAAACTGTAACAAACAAAACAATAATTAAAGCACATTTCCACTAAAAACTATCCACTACTCACTAACAACTATCCACTAACAACTAAAAAAACCTCCGCAACGGCAATCCTGCCCGTAACGGAGGTTCTCTTTCTTTATAACAAATTATCCTTAATCCTGCAGCAGCGCCCACTTCATATAGGCGTTGCGCACAGCTGCGCTGTCGCGCACCCTGATGGGTGCCTTGAAGCCATTGCCCAGCAAAAAATAATTGCTGTAGACACCCTCTACATAATGCATGTTAATCAGCACGCTGCGATAGGTCAGCAGAAAATAATCCTGTGTCAGCTTTTCCCGCACCTTGTTGATGGAGCTGTACACCTTATAGGTGCGCTGTGCTGTATGAATATAGCAGTATTTATCCTGCACCTCTACAACAATAATATCCTTAGGCTTTAGCTTTACCGTCTCCACTGCAGTATCAAAAGTAATATACTCTTCCTTGTCAAAAGTACCGCAGCGCTTCAGCGCCTGCTCCAGCTTTTCCGGCTGCAAAGGCTTCAGCAGATAGTACGCTGCCTCCACCTCATAGCTTTCAATGGCAAAGTCATTACTGGAGGTAAGAAAGACCAGCTGAAAGTTAAGCCTTTGCTGGCGCAGGCGCCGCACAAGCTCCACGCCATTACCAGGCTTCAGATAGATATCCATAAAGACGATGTCAGCGCTATTTAAAAGCAAGTATTCACAGCACTGCTCCCCTTCAGTAAAGGTACGTATATCCAAAGGCAGCTGATATTTTCCCCCTATTTCCTGCAGTTGTTGCTTAAACTCTTCCAGCTCGTTTACATCATCATCACAAGCCACAATACGCATAATATCACTCTTTTCCTATAATCACATGCTCTTCTTTGCTTATGCTCAGTTTTCCGCCAGCACCTGCCGCAGCAGCTCCAGCGCCACACTTTGCAACAAATCCACGGCCTCCCAAGCGCATTGCTCCTAAATCTAAACACCATATCCAGTGTTCTTTCAAAGAAGCCAATATCTCTTTTCCAGCCCATTCCAGATTTACAATGCCGAAGCCCGGTAAACTGTTGCTTCATTTTACGCCCACAGTTGGGGCAGACCTTGTTGTTCTTGCATTTCTCTTAATTATCCAGACTGTTCTCGTTCAGCAGGAAGTCATATACACTCATAATCAACACGCCAGACTCATTGTAATAAGGCGCAGGTGTGTCTTTGGTAATAATAATCCGTTTGAAGAAATCTCCCGTCAACATTAAAGATCTTTGCTCCTGCTCCATTTTGGCCTGATCGGGAATCGCATAAGCAGACTGGATATAATAGCGCTTGGAACCCTGATTGCAGACAAAATCAATTTCTAGCTGCTTGCGGATGCTGTTGCCTTTATCATTGGTGCCGTACTGCACGATAACACCCACATCCACATTGAAGCCCCTCATTTTCAGCTCATTGAAAATGATATTCTCCATGCTGTGAGTTTCTTCAATCTGACGGAAATTCAATCTGGCATTGCGAAGTCCCATATCCGTAAAATAATACTTTACCGGCGTATCAATGTATTTCTTCCCCTTCACATCATATCGGATTGCGCTGTCAATCAGGAAGGAATCACAGAGATAATCAATATACCTCTTGATTGTCGAATTGCTGATTTTCTTTTTTTTAACCGTTTGAAATGTCGCTGACAGTTTTTCCGGATTGGTCAGAGAACCGATAGCTGAGGACAAAATATTCAAAAGCTCCTCCAATTCTGCCTTGTTACGAATATTATGCCTACCAACGATATCCGAAATATAGGTTTCCTCAAAAAGAGATTTCAAAAACGCAATTTTCTGATCTGGAGTAGCAAACTCAAGCACCAAAGGAATGCCGCCATAGAGCATATACTCATTCCATCCGTCCTGCTTTGTACCTTGATAGACTGACATAAATTCAGCAAAGCTCAGCGGATACATATGCACTTCATCGCCACGGCCTCTGAACTCAGTTATAACATCCTTAGAAAGGAAACGGGCATTGCTTCCGGTTACATATACGTCCACATTTTTCATACGAATCAGGCTGTTGAGGATAGATTCAAATTCACTAAGCAGTTGTACCTCATCAAGCAGTACATAATACATAGCATCATCCTTAATCTGCTCTTTCAGATATGGGTACAGCACATCCGGATTGCGATACTTCTTATTTTCAAAAGCATCAAAAGCGATCTCAATGATGTGATCTTCATCTACTCCTTCTGACAGCAGATGCTTCTTAAAAAGCTTAAAGATAAGATAAGACTTGCCACACCTGCGCATACCGGTTATAACTTTAATTAGACCGTTATGCTCCTTGCTGATAAGTGTATCCAGATAGCGATCTCTTTTAATTTCCATGTACAGCACCTCCTATTGAAGATTTTTGCGGTTACCCGCAGAAATCTTCAATAGAATTATACCTCGTTCAGGACTTCTTTACAACCACCATGCGAAAGATTTTTGCGGTTTACTGCAAAAATCTTTCATAATCTCACATGCCAAAATCCGGATAAAGAGTGTTGTCAGATTAGGGGCTTTTGCCTTTATCCCCGGCTTTTCCTTCGGACCATTGTTGATGAAGGCTCATAGCAAGCAAAAGAATTTGTTAGTTTTGGTTATTCCGAAAATTGGTGCAGATGTACCACATTTCGGAATAGCGGAATTTTTTCTGTTTAATCTCATCTACAAAGTAAAATAACCGCGCCAAGATTTCTCTTAGCACGGTTATCAGTTGTTATTTG
>ENA-OUQC01000313-OUQC01000313.1-human-gut-metagenome-genome-assembly--contig:-NODE-313-length-39381-cov-4.317144_pt1 | contig 39381 bp, 34 predicted proteins | sample MGYA00237942_ERZ548815 | MGnify/ENA primary metagenome ERZ548815 (study PRJEB26490, sample SAMN05194722) | human gut metagenome | biome: terrestrial biome; feature: human-associated habitat; material...
GTCGGCGAGGTACTTATCAGTCATCAGAGGGAGCATAATACTTGTCGCAGAGGTCATTCAGGAAATCGATCGTCCGGCGGCGGCTGTCCAGCGGGTGCTCAGCGTCAATGTTTATGTCAATGTGTCCCATGTCGGAATGCACGTCTACCCAGCTCATATACGGAGGGACGTCTATCTGGATGAAGGAATCTCCCGATTGATACATTTTTTGTGCTTGGTGATACCATGTGCCTCCCTCGCATCGGATTCCGCTCCAAAGCTCGCTGTAATAGGCGTCCTTGATCAGAAACACTCCGACGTTGATATTCGGAGAAACTTTCTTTATAAGCACGGTGTAAATGGCAGGGTCGCGCCCGCTCCATTCGGTGGCATCTTCGTATCCATCCGCAAGCATCGCGTCGGTGTTCTCGATCAGTCGATCGAAATCGATCCGCTCAAGCAGCGACCGCGGCACAGACCACTTCCAGTAACCGCGCATGACCTTATAGCCGATGCACGCGCCCGCGATTACAAGCACGATTCCAAGGATGATCAGCCACTTCTTCCATTTCATGAAAACGCCCTCCATTCGTCTGAAAAACGATTCGTGTCGGCGAGGTACTTATCAGTCATCAGAGGGAGCATAATACTTGTCGCAGAGGTCGTTCAGGAAATCTAACGTCTTATTCCGCTTCTTCCGTTGGCAGCAGACCGGCCAGCTCCGGATAGCTTCCGGGCATCCAGTTGAGGTCGGTCACCTGCAGCTTGGAAAGCTTCATGAATTTGTTGAACAGCTTCTCCGCTTCCTTGCCCTCCAGCGGCGTGGGCTGGAAGTTGTTGTGCGCCTTTTCGGAGGACACCGAGCAGGGAATCAGGTTGATGCCGCCGTCCTCGATGGTTCCGTCCGGGTAGATGAGGAACGTCTGCTGGAAAATCTGCGTGTCCTTATCCTTGGGAATATAGTTGCCGCCGAAGCAGAAGTTGCCAAGGCTGCCGACGATGTACTTGCCGTTGTAGGTCAGGATGGGGCCGTACACGTGGGGATGATGGCACAGCACGAGGTCTGCGCCGACGTCCACGAGCTTTTTCGTGGTCGTGCGCATGAAGCTGGTCATTTTGTAGTTGTTTTCCTCGCCGCCGTGCACGCTGACAATCAGCAGGTCGCACTTTTCGCGCGCCTTCTTCGCCCCCGCGATCATCTGATCGGCCTTGTTCTCGCGATAGGAATAGCCCACGAAGCCCACGGTGATGCCCTTTATGTCCATGTAATATTCCACATCATAGCCCGAAGCGCCGATGCCCGCCTCATCGAGGGTTTTCAGCGTCTCCTGAAAGCCCGCCTCGAGGAAGTCCAGCGCGTGATTGTTGGCCACATTGCACACCTCGACGCTGGCGCAGGTGAGAATGTTCACGTGATCCGGCGCGCCGCGGAAGATGAACCTGCCGCTTCTGTGCTTTTTCTCCGAGGTGAGCGGCCCCTCCAGATTGACGATCGTAATGTCGTCGTTTTCAAAGATGGACTTCACGTTCTTCAGAAAATATTCGTAACCGTATTTGTCCACGAACTTCTGGAAGAACTTTTCGTTCGAGCCGCCCTTCTGCGCATCGCCGCCGAGCGTGCAGTCGCCCACGGCGGTAATCACCAGCCGCTGCGGCTCGCCCTTATCGCTTTCCTCCGCCGCGCCGCACGCCAGAAAGACCCAAAGCGCCAGAAGAACCAGCGCCGCAAATCGCTTCATTATAAATATCCGTCCTTTCGTAGAATCACCATCAGTATACCATACGCTTCCGGAACCGTCAATGTATGGGTCATCCACAAGAAATTAATTTGACACCCGCGCGGAATGGTTCTATAATTAGCGGCATGAAAGCTAAGCGTGCGGAGTCGCGCGCGGGATACGGGCAGAGAGCCGGCGGGCGGTGCGAGCCGGGGCGTATCCGCGCAGGGAGCCGCCGTGCGCGCTCCGCTCAGGAAATGGGGCGGCGGGTCGCATCGTTATCCTGCGTTCAAGAGGGCCGCGCCGGGCGCGCGGTCAACCAAGGTGGTACCGCGAAAGAGCGCCATTTCGTCCTTGTGGATGGATTGGGCGCGTTTATTTTTGGACATCAGCAAGGCAGAAAGGAAGTTTTCCCCATGAACAAGAACATCAAGTGCGCGGCCGACCTTCGCCGCATGTATCTGGAATTCTTCAAGAGCAAGGGACACGCCGTGATTCCGTCCGCCTCCGTCATTCCGGAGAACGACCCCACGGTTCTGTTCACCACCGCCGGCATGCATCCGCTGGTTCCCTACCTGCTGGGCGCGAAGCACCCGATGGGCACGCGCCTGACCGACGTTCAGAAGTGCATCCGCACCGGCGACATCGACGAGGTGGGCGACGCGAGCCACTGCACGTTCTTCGAGATGCTGGGCAACTGGTCTCTGGGCGACTACTTTAAAAAGGAAGCGATTTCGTGGAGCTGGGAGTTCCTCACCAGCCCCGAATGGCTGGGTCTCGACCCGGACAAGCTGGCCTTCACCGTGTTCGCCGGCGACGACAAGGGGCCCCGCGACGACGAAGCCGCCGGCTACTGGAAGGCCAACGGCGTGAAGGACGACCACATCTTCTATCTGAACGCCAGGCACAACTGGTGGGGCCCCGCGGGCATCACCGGCCCCTGCGGCCCGGACACCGAGATGTTCGTCATCAAGGATCAGCCGCCCTGCGGCCCGAACTGCTCGCCCGCCTGCGACTGCGGCCGCTATCTGGAAATCTGGAACGACGTGTTCATGCAGTACAACAAGCAGGCCGACGGCAGCTTCCCGCCGCTTGAGAAGAAGAACGTGGACACCGGCATGGGCCTTGAACGCACCATCGGCGTGCTTCTGGGCGCGAAGAGCGTGTACGAGACCGACCTTTTCTCCGGCATCATCGCCAGGATCGAGGAGCTGTCCGGCAAAAAATACAACCCGGACGACGAGTACGCCCGTTCGTTCCGCGTGGTGGCCGACCACCTGCGCACCTCCACCATCATCATCGGCGACGACCGCGGCGTTACGCCGTCCAACGTCGATCAGGGCTACGTGCTGCGCCGCCTGATTCGCAGAAGCGTGCGCCACGGCATGAAGCTGGAAATGCCCGAGGGCATGACCGCCGAGATCGCGAAGGTCGTCGTGGAGCAGTATAAGGACGTCTATCCCGAGCTCAAGCGCAACGAGGCGCACATCATCGAGCAGCTTCTGCTGGAGGAGGAGCGCTTCCAGAAGACGCTCAAGCAGGGCATGAAGGAATTCGACAAGCTGCTGTTCAACGTGAACCGCATGTCCGGCCTTGTGAAGCCGGTGGTCGAGTCCATCGAAAAGGGCGAGGATTTCGCGCCCGCCGCCGACGCCGCCGCGAAGGCGCTGCCGCCGCGTCCCGAGTATCAGGCGCTGATCGCGCTTCTGAAGGACAAGGGCGACAAGGCCGCGCTGCTGGACGAAGCCAGGAAGTTCCTGAGCAGCCTGAACGTCATCGACGGCCGCAGCGCGTTCAAGCTCTACGACACCTACGGCTTCCCGATTGAAATCACCATGGAGCTGGCGCAGGAAAAGGGTCTCACCGTGGACGAGGAAGGCTTCCAGCAGCGCTTCAGGCAGCACCAGGAAAACAGCCACGCGGGCGCGGAGCAGCGCTTCAAGGGCGGTCTGGCCGACCACACCGAGGAAACCACCAAACTGCACACCGCCACGCACCTGCTGCACGCCGCGCTGCGCCATGTGCTGGGCGACGAGGTCGCGCAGAAGGGCAGCAACATCACCGCCGAGCGCCTGCGCTTCGACTTCTCGTTCCATCGCAAGATGACTCCCGAGGAGATTCAGGAGACCGAGCGGCTCGTGAACGAGTATATCAAGGGCGCCGCGCCCATCGTGTGCGAGGAAATGACCGTGGCCGAAGCCAAGGCGCAGGGCGCCATCGGCCTGTTCGAGAGCAAGTACGGCGAGCGCGTCAAGGTGTACACCATGGGCGAGTACTCCAAGGAAATCTGCGGCGGCCCGCACGCGAGCAACACCGCCGACCTCAAGAGCTTCAAAATCCTCAAGGAGGAATCCTCCTCTGCCGGCGTGCGCCGCATCAAGGCCGTCATCGGCAAATAAATTCAAAGATTCCCCTCAGAAGAGGCGCACGCCTTTTCTGAGGGGTTCTGCTATTCCCCATACAACAAAGGAGGCTGGAACCATGAAACGTCTCTTCTCTCTGGCGCTCATCTGCGTGATGCTGCTGTCAGCCGTGCTGCCCGCACAGGCCGAAAGCCCGGCGTGGCAGGCTGGCGACAGGCAGAACGGTTTCACCGTGACCGATGTGCGCGCCTTTGACCTCATCGGCGCGGACGCGATCACGCTCAGGCACGACAAAACCGGCGCGCTGGTGATGCTGCTGCTCAACGAGGACACCAACCGCGTGTTCAACGTCACCTTCCGCACCGTCGCGGAGGACAACACGGGCACGCCGCACGTGTTTGAGCACGCCACGCTGTCGGGCTCGGAAAAGTATCCGTCCAAGAAGCTCTTCTTCAACCTGAGCTACCAGACCTACAACACCTACATGAACGCGGGCACCTATCCGATGATGACATCCTATCCCATCGGCTCGCTGTCCGAGGATCAGCTGCTGAAGTACGCCGATTTCTATCTGGATTCGTGCTTCCACCCGATGATTCAGACCGATGAGAGCATCTTCCGCCGCGAGGCGTGGCGCTACTCGCTGACCGGCGCGGACGAGCCGATGACGCTCACCGGCACGGTTTACAACGAGATGAAGGGCGCGATGACGCTGGAAAGCGCCGCGAACTACAATTATAAGCGCACGCTCGCGCCCGGCTCCGTGATCGGCAACGTGTCCGGCGGCGAACCGGCCTCCATCCCGGATATGACGTGGGACGCGCTGCGCGCGTATCACGACACGTATTACCATCCGTCCAACAGCCTGTCGTTTGTGTACGGCAAGATCGAGCATCCCGAAGCGTTCCTCGCGCTGCTGGACGGCGTGTTCAGCGCCTATGAGGCGCGGGACGTGAGCGGCCTGTTCGCCGACGCGGACTATCAGCCGCTGACCGAGGCGGCGGAGAAGGTGTATTCCTACCCCGTGGAGGCGGGCACCGACACCGCGAACGGCGCGGCCATCTACTACGGCTTCCGCTGCGACGGCGCTTCCGACGAGGATTTGGATGCGCTGGATCTGTTCACCACCATGGCGAACGCGGACAGCGGCGCGTATAAAACGCTTCTGAAGGAAAGGCTGCCCATGGCGAGCGGCAGCGTGTACATCGACCTCTGCGGCGTGCCGAACGTGTACTTCTGCGCCACCGGCGTGAACGCCTCGGACGCGGACGCCTTCCGCGCCGTCGTGGATGAGTCCATGGCGAAGATCGCCGAAGAGGGCTTTACGCTGGAGGAGGCCGAGGCGCTGGAGGCCGGCGTGAAGCTGGAGGCGCTGCTCATATCCGAGGGCGACGAGGTGGGCGTGAACATCATTGAGAGCATCGCCTATTACTGGGCCTCCACCGGCCGCCTGTACGGCTATATGGACTCCATCGAGCTTCTGAACCACTTCACCGACTATGTGAACGACGGCGGCTTCCGCCGCGTGGCGAAGGCGTATATCGTGGACAATCCCATCCGCGCGCTGGCCGTCACCGAGCCCGTGGCCGGCCTGAAGGAATCCGAGGACGCGGCGCTGGCCGGGAAGCTGGCGGAGAAAAAGGCCGCGATGACCGAGGATGAAATCAACGCGCTCGTCGCCGCCACCAACGAAGCCGACGAAGACGATGACGCCGCCGACATGGTCGCGTCCCTGAGCGCCGTGACCGTCGACACCCTGCCCGAGGAATTCCGCGTGTACGACATTCAGGACGAAACGCTCGAAAACAACGTTCGCAGGCTGTATGTGAACGCCGCGGGCGCAGGCGTTGGCAAGACGATGCTTCGCCTGAACGTTTCCTCGCTCCCGCAGGAGCAGCTGCACTGGCTGTCCCTGTATGTGAACCTGCTTGGCGACATGGACACCGCCGAGCACACCTACAGCGAGCTGGCCACGCTGATGACCCGCTACGCCAACGGCCTGCAGATCGGCGTAATCGACCCGCAGGAAGACAACGAATACGGCTACACGCCCTATCTGCGCATCGTCTTCAACGCGCTGGACGACGACCTGTCCGCCGCGTACAATCTGATTTCCGAGATTCTGTTCAGAACCGACTTCTCGAACACCGAGGCGCTCTCCGGCCGCGTCGGCAAGATTCGCAACTCGCTGAAGCAATCCGTGAACGCCGAGGGCTATCTCTTCATGCTGCGCCGCATGTTCGGACACAGCAACGAGGGCTACGCCGTCTACGACTACATGAGCCAGCTGCCCTACTACAGCTTCCTGTGCGAGGTGGAGGAAGCCATGGCCGCCGACCCGTCGGTCGTCGTGGCGAAGCTCAATGAAACGCGCGACGCGCTTATGGCGCTCGGAAACGGCGTTGTGTACGGCTACGTCGGCAGCGAGGAAGGCCGCACGGCCAACACCGCCGCGGTCGAAGCCTTCCTGTCCGGCATGACCGCCGAGCCGAAGGAGCGCGTGAAGTACGAGTTCGCGCCGGTCGAGCCGTCCGAGGGCATGATTCTGGATGTGAACACCAGCTTCAACATCGCCTTCGCTTCGTGGGAAGACCTTGGCCTTGAAAAGTACACCGCCGACTGGGACGTGATCTGCTCGCTGATCAGCGACCGCTACATGATGCCCGAGCTGCGCGACGCGCGCGGCGCGTACGGCGCGTATCTGTGCGCGGTCGAGTACGGCATATACGCCTTCACCTACCGCGACCCGAACGTCGCCGAGACATTTGACGTGTTCAGCCGCATGGGCGAGATGCTCGCGAATGATACCTCCATCACGCAGGACACGCTGAACGGCTGCATCCTGTCCAGCTACAGCACCTACGCGCTGCCGCAGGGCGAGCTGACCGACGGCTACAACGCGCTGGTCAACCTGCTGACCGGCCAGTCGCAGGAGGAAAAGCGCGCCAACATGGAAGCGCTCAAGGCCGTGAAGGTCGAGAAGCTGCCCGAATACGCCGCCGTGCTCTCCAGGCTGATGACGAACGGCGTGCACGGAACGATTTCGTCCGCCTCCATCATCAACGCGAACGCGGTGCTCTACCGGACCGTCTCCAACCCCTTCGGCGCGGTGGACGCGTCGCAGGTGACGCTCACGGACGTTTCAGAGGATAGCCCGCACTACGAAGCCATCCGCAAGGCCTTCGAGGGCGGCCTGATGACCGCGGAGGACGGCGCGTTCGCACCCGACCGCACGCTGACGCTGGGCGAATTCGCCGTGCCGCTGTATGTGGCGGTTGGCGGCTCCGCCGACGCGGACGAAGCCATCGCCTTCCTCGCGCAGTACGGAATCGTCCCCGCCGAGCCCGCCGATACCGAGCTGACCCGCGAGGACGCCGCAACCTGCGGCGCGAACTTCTGCGCCGCCATGGGCGTGGCGGTTCAGGAGCTGACGCTGGGCGAATACCCCGACGCGGCGGAGGTCGCCGAGGGCACCGAAGGCACGTGGGCGTGGATGCTCGAAAACGGCCTTATGTACCCCACCGCCGACGGCCTTCTCGCCCCCAACGCCCCCATGACCCGCGCCGACTTCGCCGAAATGCTGGTCGCCCTGCTGCTGTAATCCAAACCCCATAAAACCCCGGATGCCCTCCAACCACGGAGGGCATCCGGTTTTCTATGGGATTGATTGACAATCTTCGAGGATTGCGGTATGATAATCGTATAACGAAAATGGGGGAAGTGGAGCATGAAGAAGGTTTTTCTTGCGCTTATGGTTATGGTGCTGCTCGCGTCCGCGGGCGCGCGGGCGACGGCGGCGGAGATGTATGAGGAAGGGAAACATCCCGTGCTGGATCAATGTCTGGCGCTTGCCTGCGGGGAGATGGGTGAGCTTGCGCGCACGTGGAACGACGAGTCGCGCGCGCTGGACTTATTTGACCCGGAGCTTGCGGCTTCGTACACCGAGGAGAACATCGCGCGTCCGTATCAGGTATACGCGATGATGCCCACGGACGAATTCGACGCGCGGTATATCTTCAAAAACGCGAACGTGGAAAGCGATTACCTGGGCGAAGCGGGTCTCGCGTGGCAGGCGATCTGGAATATGAACATGATCAACCAGACGGGCGAGTCGCGTCCGAGCGTGCGGTATCTTGCGGAGACGCTGAGCCGGCTGGACGTCGCCGACGTGCCGGGACTGAAGAACACCTGCATCATTGCCTTCCAGCTCGCGGAGGATTCGCCCTGCTACGTCACGGCGCTGCATCCGGTGCGGGAGGGAAGTGTTCTCGTGTACACGACGGGTATCTGGCTCAATTCCGGTTCGTCGATGAGCAATCTCGAAGCGCTGAACGCCGTCGTCAGGCAGAAGTACGGCCCGGAAGCGTTCACGTACTACGATGCGGCGCAGCACTTCCAGAACAACGGCTAAACGCAAGGGGCTGTCTCACGCAATCGGATGAGACAGCCCCTTGGCGATAGATGGTTTACACGGACGCGTCGGGCGAGGGTTTATATTCGAGAAGGTCTACGGGCTGGCAGTTCAGAAGCTCACAGATTCGCGAGAGGTTTTCCCACGATGTCAAACCGCCCTCGCGGATTTTCTGCATCGTGGTTTCGCCCATGATTTTTTCCTTCCGCAGCCGGTAGCTGGAGTAACCGGCGCTTTTCAGCGCGGCCAGCACGTCGATTTTGTATACGATCATGTTCGCATCCTCCCTGTCGGGAATCAGGCGGCGGCCTTCGGCCAGATGCCGGAGAACTTGCGGCGCTCGGGCTTGAACTTCACCACAAGGCAATAGATCAGCGTGCCGAAGGAGCAGGTGATCATGTCGTCCATGGTGTCGATCAGGCCGATGTCGATATAGCCGTTCACCGGCAGCGGCTCGCCGTTGATCACCACGGAGGTAATATCCGAAATGGTGCCGATTTCGCCGGCGCGCTCGCCGAGCATATAGGAAGAAATATCGGTGATAACGGTGTCGTTCTGCATGTCCATGTGGAACAGCAGATCGAGGAAGTACTCGAAGAACTCCCACATCACCGCGATCATCAGCGAGAAGCAGAACGCGAAGGCAACCTTCATCTGCCACGAATGGCCGCCCTCCTTCTTCTCAATCAGGTCGGGCAGGCAATAGCCCAGCGCGGCGAAGGCGTAGCCGCTCAGGCCGTGCATGTATTTGTCCCAGAAGGGCACGATGTGATAGAACTTAAACACGTTGCCCAGCACCGGCCCGCCGACGGACAGCGCCATGTAGGCGCACTTCAGGTCGAGCGAGATGGTGATCTTCATCACGCGCTCGGCGAGCCGCGGCATGTAGATGAGGAACATACCCGCGAAGCTGGAAAGGATGTACAGCGTGTTGTGCAGAACGATCGAGCGGATGAGCGAGAAGATGTTCAGCGCCGTGAACGCTGCGTAGAGGATAAACTCGGCTTTGTCGGGGTTCGTAAGGGTTTTCGTCTGTAAGCGATTGCCTTTCACGATGATCTTCCTTTCCCTGCGTCTGCCGGCAGGCATTTGTAATACCCGGCGCCCCGGGCGAGGATTCGAACGTATCGGGCCGTATACAGCGCGGCGGAGCCGACGATGCCGGCCTGCGCCGCGGCGATCAGGGCGGCGGAAAGCGCCGCGCCCGGCTGCCAGAGAAGATGAATGCCCACGGCGGCGAACAGAACCGCCGTGGCGGCCTTGCCGTACCAGCGCGCGCTCAGCGGACGGCCAAGCCGCCGCACCATGAAAACGCCCCACGCCGCCATATACGCTTCCTTCGCCAGCAGCAGCGCCGTGAGCGGACGAAAGCCCGCGCAGCGGCTTGCCAGCAGCCAGAGCGTCACGACCTGCGTCAGCTTGTCGGCCACGGGATCGAGCACCTTGCCGAGGTCGGAAACCATGTGGTACTTCCGGGCAAAATAGCCGTCCGCGCCGTCGGTCGCCACCGACAGAAGAAACGCGCACGCCGCGCCGGGCACATCGCCCGCGCGGTACAGTCCCGCGATCAGCCCCGCCAGCAGCAGTCTGAACGCGGACAGCAGATTGGGTATGGTGAAAATTGCGCGTTCCCGCATGCGCTCGCCCCCTTCTACGCAAGCATGCCCGGCCGGCGGCCGGATTACGCGAGGGAGCGAATGAGAATATCCGCCAAACCATATTGTACCGCCTCAACTTGAAGCGGGTGTTACCGCGGCATGGAGAATTGTGACGGCTTTTCGAAACTTGAAGGAGGTTTCTTCACGAACGGCGAATCCTTCCATATTCAAAATCGGATTCCGACGAAACCGTTCGAGCGATGAGGGAGGGCTTCCATGAATCAGATTACGACCGTGACGCTCGTGCGCCACGCGCAGGCCGACGCGGCGGTGCCCGACCCGGCGGCGCGCCCGCTGACGGAGACAGGGCGGGCGGACGCGCGCAGGCTGGTGGAATTCCTGCGGAAGGACGGGCTGACGGCGCGGCGTGCGTCTGATTCCCATCGCGCAAGATAAAACCGGAACGAAAGACAGGGGGGTATCCATGAATCAGATAACAACCGTGACGCTCGTGCGCCACGCGCAGGCCGACGCGGCGGTGCTCGACCCGGCGGCGCGGCCGCTGACGGAGACGGGGCGGGCGGACGCGCGCAGGCTGGCGGAATTCCTGCGGAAGGACGGGCTGACGGCGCTGTATTCGTCCGACTATGTTCGCGCGCGCGACACGCTTGCGCCCACGGCGGAAGCGCTCGGATTGCCGCTGAACATCGATCCCGACCTTCGCGAATGGCGCGCGGGCGCGATTCCGAAGGACATGCCGTTTTTTGATCACGTGCGGGACTGCTGGGCGCGCCCGGACGTTTGCCGGGGCGGCGGCGAGAGCTTTGAGGGGCTTACGAACCGTATGCTTCGCGCGCTCACGCGGGTGCGCCTTGCCTGCGCCGGAGGACATGCCGCCGCCGCGTCCCACGGCATCGCCATCGCCGCGGTGATGCGCGCCTTCGAACCGGCGTTTTCGTTCGACGATTTTCGGTCGCTCGTGCCGCGCACGCCGTTTCTCTATCGCATGACGTTCGACGAAGCCGGTCTCGCGGGCGCGGAGCTTTTAGACCCGCTGCGCCCCCTCCCGCCGTCGGACGAATGCCGCGTGGAAACCGCCCCCACCGGCGCGCTGAGAGCGTATAAGTTCGTGGTCATCTTCGTTCGATACAACGGCCGCTGGGTCTATTGCCGCGCGAAAACGCGCGCGGGCTGGGAAACCGCCGGCGGGCATATCGAAAACGGCGAAACGCCCGCGGACGCCGCCCGCCGCGAACTGTTTGAGGAAACCGGCGCGGCCGATTTCACCCTGCGCCCGCTGTTCGACTACGCCGTCCGCCGCGCATACGGCTGGGCGAACGGCCGCGTTTACCTCGCGGGCGTCCAGTCCTTCTGCCCCCTCCCGCCCTTCGAGATGGCCGAAATCCGCGAAATGGACGCAATCCCTCAAACCATGCGCTTCCCCCAGATTCTGCCCGCGCTGTACGACGCGGTATGCAGGCAGGTCGAAAGCTGATTTCCGGAAATTCTGCCCGCGCCGCGGGCAGGAAATTGAGGAACACATGGCGAACGGTTCTATAAAACACGATGTTTTCCGGAGGAATTTCCATGAGGGAGCGAATCGAGCGAAGCCTTCCGTTCATTCTGGTTGTGGTGGTTCTGCTGATTTCCAACGCGCTGCTTTCCGACACAAAGAAGAAAGAAGAACCCATTCTGCACGAGTGCGGGGATTATCGCTATAGGCTCAAAGAGGACGGAACGGCCATGATCACGGCGTATCTCAACGACGAGAAGTGGCCGTTCATTCCCGCCGAGCTGGACGGGCATGCGGTTACGGGCATCGGCGACCGCGCCTTTTCCGGAAACTTCATTACGGACGTCAAGATTCCGAACAGCATAACCTATACGGAAGGGAATCCCTTTGCCGGCGGCGAAAACAGCCCCAGAGTCATCATTGCGCCCGATCATCCCACGCTGGAAATCGTGGACGACGTGCTTTTCAATAAAGTGGAAAAAACGCTGGTCGCCTACATGCGCCGCGGAGAGTCCGGCTATCAAATTCCGAAAGGCATAAAAAGCATCGGCAACAGCGCGTTCATAGAAAACGCTGCGCTTACAAGCGTCCGTATTCCGGACGGCGTAACGAGCATCGGAAGCTACGCGTTTGCCGACTGCCCCTCTCTTTCGGAGATCAACATTCCGGACAGCGTAGCGAGCATCGGCAGGGGCGCGTTTGTTTCCTGCGAATCTCTTACGGGTCTCATCATTCCGGAGAGCGTGACGAGCATTGATAGCCGCGCCTTCTTCAACTGTACGTCCCTTACGAGCATGACGATTCCAGACCGCGTGGTCGAGATAAAATACGAGACATTTGCTCTTTGCGGGTCGCTTGCGGAAGTCGTGCTTCCAGACAGTCTGACCGCCATTGGCGAGATGGCATTCTCAGGCTGCGATTCTCTTACGGACATCGTGATTCCGGACAGCGTAACGAGCATCGGCAAGAACACATTTTCTCATTGCACGGGATTTACAAGCGTGGTCATTCCAGAGGGCGTAACGGCGATCGGAGACGAAGCGTTTTCCAACTGTTCCAACCTTACGAGCGTCACGCTTCCGAAAACGCTGACCAGCATCGGATCTGACGCGTTTAAGGGCTGTCCGGAGATGCTCGCGTTTACGGTTCCGCGCGATTCGTGGGCGGAAACGTGGTGCGCAGAAAACGGCGGGAGCTATACATATTCTAAAGAATGACGGCGTAAAAATATGCTTCTTGACAGCGCCCGGTTTTCCATGATATTGAAATTATCAACTGCAAACAGGAGGTTTTTCTCACGCGCAGGAGCTTTGGCGCGAAGCCCATTCTGTATCCCGGCCGGTGATCATTCCGGCCGCCTCATCTGCGGGGTGCTGCCCTAAAGGAAAGCCCATCCTTCTTCCCCGCGCAAACACAATCGCGGGCGGCCTGCGCGCATTCGGCAGGCCGCCCGTTTCCGTATGGGTTTTTGGCCGTCAGGCCGTTTGCTCATAGCGCAGGCGCGGACTGCGCGCGGCGGCGACCTCGTCGGGACGGGAGATGGAGCCGGTCGTCGGGGCGTTATGCAGCGCCTCAGGGTCGGTGTACGCGAGGTCGAAGAGCTTCAGGTACGCGTCCGCCGCCTGATCGAGCGTCTCGCGCGTTTCGGTCTCGGTGGGCTCGAACATCAGCGCCTCGTGCACGATCAGCGGGAAATACATCGTCGGCGGGTGCATGCCGCAGTCGATCGCGCCCTTGGCGATGTCCATGGCGCTCACGCCGGTTTCCTGCCTGAGCCGGGTCAGGTCGAGCACGAATTCGTGCATGCATACGCCGGGCGCGGCGCAGGCGTATTTCTCTGAAAGCCGCTTCTTCAGGTAGTTCGCGTTCAGCACGGCCGCCTCCGCCGCCGCGGGCACGCCCTCGCGCCCCAGCGCCAGCAGGTAGCAAAGCGCCTTCACGACCACGAGGAAGTTGCCGCCGAACGCCTGCACGCGCCCGATGGAGCGTTCGTCGCCCGAGCCGGGCAGGAACGGCGCAAGGAACGCCTTGCAGCCGACCGCGCCGCTGCCGGGGCCGCCGCCGCCGTGGGGCGTGGAGAAGGTTTTGTGCAGGTTCAGGTGCACAAGGTCGAAGCCCATGTCGCCGGGACGCGCCACGCCCATGACCGCGTTCAGGTTCGCGCCGTCATAGTAGTTCACGCCGCCCGCCTCGCGCACGACGCGGGTGATTTCGAGGATGTTTTCGTCAAACAGACCCAGCGTGTTGGGGTTTGTGAGCATGAGAGCGGCGGTGTCGTCGCCCACAAGCGCGCGCAGCGCTTCCACGTCCACGCGGCCGTCCGCCGTGGACGCCACCGGCACAACCTCGAAGCCGGCCATCGCGGCGCTGGCGGGATTGGTGCCGTGCGCCGAATCGGGCACGATGATCTTCGTGCGCCCATGGTCGCCGCGGCTCAGGTGATAGGCGCGCACCATCAGCATGCTCGTGAATTCGCCGTGCGCGCCGGCGCAGGGCTCAAACGTCATGTCGTCCATGCCGGTGATCTCGGTCAGGTATTCCTTTGCCAGCGCCAGCGCGTGCGCGCAGCCGGGCGCGTCCTGCGTGGGATGCGCGTCCGTAAAGCCGGGCAGCGCGGCCATGGCCTCGTTCACCTTCGGGTTGTATTTCATCGTGCAGCTTCCGAGCGGATAGAAGCCGTCGCACACGCCGAACGCGGCGCGTCCGAGCTTCGCGTAGTGGCGGCTCATCTCGCTTTCCGCGACGCGGGGAAGCTTCAATTCCGTTTTACGGGCCATACCGTCCGCGGGGCGCAGAGCGGGAACGTCCAACGGCTCCAGCATCCGCGCGCTTTCCCCGGCGCGCTCGTAAATCAGCTTCATGCCCGCACCTCCTTCGCAATCGCAGCCGTCCTGTCCAGCTCCTCCCGGGTGTTCGCCTCTGTGACGCACCACAGGACGCCGCCCTCCACCGGCAGACCGCCCAGAATGCCGTTTTCCGAAAGCGCGGCCAGCAGCCTCTCCGGCTGATCGCACTTTGTGACGAACTCATGGAAGAATTCGCCCGCGTGCGCGCGCGTGAGCCCGGCCTCGGCCAGACGATCGGCCAGGTAATGCGCCTTGGAATAGCACTGCGCAGCCACGTCCCTCAGCCCCTCCGGCCCCATCGCCGCCAGATACGCGCCCGCGCGCAGCGCGCAAAGCGCTTCGTTTGAGCAAACACTCGACGACGCCTTTTCCCGGCGGATGTGCTGCTCGCGCGCCTGAAGCGTGAGCACGAACGCGCGGCGGCCGTCGCGATCCGTGGTTTCGCCGACGATGCGGCCGGGCAGCCTGCGCATCATGGCCTTCTTCGCCGTCATCATGCCCAGATACGGCCCGCCAAAGCCCAGCGGAAGTCCCAGCGGCTGACCCTCGCCCACGGCGATATCGCAGCCGCATTCGCCGGGCGTGCGGTACAGCGCCGCCGCCAGCGGATGATACACAACCGCCAGCTTCGCCCCGGCGGCGTGCGCGATTTCGGTCAGCTCTGAAAGATCCTCAATCAGTCCAAAGTAGTTCGGCTGCTGAATCAGCACGCACGCGGCGTCCGCGCCCAGCATGTTCTTCAGCGCCCGCGCGTCCGTTCGCCCGTCCGCAAGCGGAATTTCGTCCACGGGCCGGCCCGCCGCGTAGGTTCTCACGGTCCCTGCGTAGCGCGGGTTCATCGCGCCGGACGCCAGCACGCGTACACGCGCGCGTTCGCGGCACATGGACGCGGCCTCGGCGGCGGCGCTCGCGCCGTCGTATACGGAAGCGTTGGCGACGTCCATGTCGTACAGATCGCACACCATGGACTGATATTCAAAGATGGACTGCAAAACGCCCTGACTGATCTCCGGCTGATAGGGCGTATATGCGGTCACAAATACCTCGCGGGAAGCGACCTCGTTCACGATGGCGGGAATGAAGTGCCGCTCCGCGCCCGCGCCGCGCAGGATGGTGGGGTACACGGTGTTCTCCGCTGCCAGCGCGCGCACGCGCCGCTCCACGCCCTGCTGGCTCAGTCCCTCAGGCAGGCTCAGGCCCTTCAGGCGCACGCCCTCCGGCAGCGCGGCAAACAGCTCGTCCGCGCTTGAAAGCCCCAGCGCCGCCAGCATGTCCCGGCGTTCCCGCTCCGTGCCGGGCAGATACCCGCCCATTATTCGTGCCCCTCCGATTTCAGAAATTCGCGGTACGCCGCCGCGTCCATCAGATCCTCCGCGCCGGTCACGTTTTCAAGCTCCACCATCCACGCGTCGTAGGGCGCGTCGTTCACGGACTCGGGCGCGTCCTCCAGCGCGCGGTTCACGCGCCTCACGGAGCCGTTCACCGGGCTGTATATCTCGCTCACGGCCTTCACGGACTCCGCCTCGCACAGCCCCTCGCCCTTCACGGCCTCGTCGCCCTCCTGCGGAAGGTCGATAAACACCAGCACGCCCATCTCGCCCTGCGCGAAATCGGTGATGCCCATGCGCGCCGCGCCGTCGTCCAGCAGCTGAAGCCACTCGTGGCTTCTGGTATATTTCAGATTCTCCGGAATGTTCATGCGTTCGTCCTCCTTTTATAAAATGGCAGCGGAACCACCTTCGCGCGAATCTTCCTGCCGCGCACGTCGATGAGCGCCTCGGCGTCCGGCTGCGTATATTCTGTCTTCAAAAGCGCCATGCAGGCGGCGTGTCCCAGCGTGGGCAGATGAGTTCCGCTGGTCACACGGCCGATCGGCTCGTCGCCCGCGAAAACCTGCGCGCCCTCGCGGGGAATGCCGCGGTCCACCGGCACAAGCCCGCATCGGCGCACGCGCGCGCCCCTGTCAAGCAGACCCTGCCGGCCGATAAACTCCGGCTTGTCCAGCTTCACAAACACGTCCAGCCCCGCCTCCAATGGCGTGATGTCCGCGGACAGCTCGTGCCCGTACAGGGGCATCGCGGCTTCCATGCGCAGCGTGTCGCGCGCGCCCAGTCCGCAGGGAATCAGCCCAAAGGGCTTCCCGGCATCCAAAAGCGCGTCCCACAGCTCCGCGGCCTTCTCCGGCTTCAGGTAGATTTCAAAGCCGTCCTCGCCGGTGTAGCCGGTGCGGGATACCAGCGCGTCCGCCTGCGCCTTAAATCGGTAATTCCGCTTCGGAAGCGCCCATTCCGGCTTCGCCGCGCGCAGAATCTCCTCCGACGCGGGGCCCTGCAGCGCGATCTGCGCCACGCCGTCCGAAACGTCTTCAAACACGACGTCGCCCGAAAGATGCTCCGCGATCCACTTCACGTCCTTCTCCCGGTTCGCGGCGTTCAGCACCAGCATGTAATCGCCCTCGCCGAATTTGTATACCAGAAGATCGTCCACCGTGCCGCCGTTTTCGTCGCACATCGGACTGTAGCGTGCCTGCCCGTCCTTCATGCCCGTAAAGTCGTTGGTCAGCAGGCGGTTCAGGTTGCCAAGCGCGTCCGCGCCCCTGAGCGTGGCTTCGCCCATGTGGCTCACGTCAAACAGCCCGGCCTGCGCGCGAACGGCTCTGTGCTCGGCAATCACGCCCGTCGGATACTCGACCGGCAGCAGGTACCCTGCAAATGGCACAATCTTCCCGCCCAGAGCCACGTGCTCGTCATACAGAGGCGTTTTCCTTTCCAAATCTCTTCCCTCCCCATAAAAAATACAGAGGACGCCGCGACAGATGCGCTCTGCCGTTTCGCCCTCTGTTTCTGAACCTGAAAGATTCTCCCGCCCCCCTCCGGCGCGGAATTGCTTCGTCGGTGCCGTTTCGGCTTTCCAGAGGCGCCTCCGAATCCGGTCCCGTGTGCCTGAGAGTTTTGTCCCCTTCGGCGCCGCCTGCGCAGTCTCTCCCGGATCCATCTTAGGCCAACCTCATTATATCGCGTCGCGGAAGCAAATGTCAATAGAACTCACGGAAATCAACACAGTCAAAGTCCCGTGTATTTCGAGGGAATACTTGTATTTTTCCCGGTAATATGTATAATATAATTGGTGTGTGATCGGATTTTTGGGAGGATGGCGGAGAGAATGGTTGATTTCCTTCAGTTTCTGCGCGTATACGGCGCGCTGATGGCGTGCGCGGCGGCGATCGTGGTGCTGGCCGCAGTGATGGCGAGCTGCACGCTGCGCATGAAGCGGCTGGAGAAGCGCGTTTCAGAAATGGAGGAAGCGCTCCAGAAGCGCATGGACGATGAGAGCCGGAAGAACCGGGAGGACGCGCTGCGACAGCGGCGCGTGCTGAGCGAGAACATGGCCAATCTTTCCGAAAGCATGACGCGCGCCATCCTGTACCGCGACGGGAACGGCGAAAAGGCGTGACTGGCCTTCGGCTCGTTCCTTGCGGGCTGATTTCCAAAGATGCAGCGCTGCGCCATGACGGGAACGGCGAAAGGACACGGCTTGTTTCTGGCGAGATGGTTTCTGGGCGCGCGGCATTATAAAGGAAAAAACGGCTTACGGCTTGTTCCGGAAAAGCTGCCTTTGCGTGCGGTGCGGATGCAGTCTGGGGAAAAGATGAAGGCTTGAACGGGCGAATTCCTGCATAGAATCAGGCGAAGTACCTTCTGCGCAGGGGAGGGGATCGCTTGGCGGGAAAGGCGAGGCGGGTTCCGGACGAGCTCATCTGGCTGGACGACGCGCTGCCCGGGCGGGTTCAGGTGCACATTTCGGGCACGAGCCGGGCGCTGATTGAGAATTATCTGGGCGTGGTCGAGTTTACGGACGCGTGCGTGCGGCTGCGCGCGAAGCGCGGGGAAGTGTGCGTGGACGGCGAGGAGCTGCGTCTGTGCGAGCTGCGGCCGGGGTCGATGATCGTCGCCGGGCGCATCCGCCGCGTGACGCTGCCGGAAGGAAGCGACGCGTAGTGGGCAGCGTGCGGTTTGAGATACGAACGTCGATGACGGCGCGGCTTCTGGAACGGTGCATGGAAAAGGGCATCCCCATCGAGCGCGCCGAGGACGCGGACGCGCACGGCTTCGCGGCGTGGGTGTCGGACGGGGACGAGGCGCGCATGCGCGCGTTTCTGGACGAGCTGCACGTGCCCTACCGCGTGCGCGGCGCGAAGGGCGCGGCGCGGCTGAAGCGGTTTCTTCGGGCGCGGGCGGCGCTGCTTCCGGCGCTGTGCGTGTGCGCGGCGCTTTTGTACCTGTTTTCCGGGCGCGTGTGGGTGATTTCCGTCACGGGCGCGGACGAGGCGGCGATTGTCGGCACGCTGGAGGAAATAGGCGTTCGCCCCGGCGCGGGAAAGCGCACGCTGAACATGGACGCCATCGGCATGGCGCTTTCGGCGGCGCATCCGGAGTACGCGTTTTTCGGCGTGAAGGCCGAGGGCGTCTGCCTGTCCGTGCGCGCGCGGCGGGCGGATGAAGCGCCGGACGTGTACGCGTTGTCCGACGCGGGCAATCTGGTGGCGGACGAGGACGCGGTGATCGTGTCGATCAGCGTGACCGCCGGGCAGGCGCGGGTGAAGCCGGGCGACACCGTGAAGTGCGGCGACGTGCTGATCGCGGGCGAGGAGCGCCGAACCGTGGACGGCGAAACGCGCCCGGTGGCCGCGGCCGGACGCGTGGTGGCGCGCACGTGGACGAAGGGCGAGAGCGAGACGCGGGATTATGCCGTTCAGAAGCGGTATACCGGCCGCACGCGCGTGAAAAGCGGAGTCGAAACGCCGTTTTTCACCCTTTCGGAGACGGATTCGGACGCGCTTAAGCGCTTCGACGCGCAGACGGATTCCACCGACATCGTGGGGCTGTTCGTGCGGTGCGCGTGTTCCAGACGTTGGAGCGCGAGTACGAGGAGACGCGGGTTCCTCTGAACGGCGACGCGGCGGAAAGAGCCGCTTTCGCCCGCGCGCTGGCGGCGGCGCGCAGCCGGGCGAAAGCCGACGCGCGGGAGACGAAGATTCGCGTGCAATACGATGCGCCGAGCGAGGGCACGGTGCGCGCGACCGTGGCAGTCGAGTGGACGCGGGAGATTACCGTGAAAGCGCGGGGCGGGTCGTAGAAGCCACTTTCGCCCGCGCGCTGGCGACAGCGTGCGGCAGAGCAAAAATCGATGCGCGAGAAACGAAATTCGTGTATAATATGGCATGAGAGGCGGTTCGTATGGTCGCGGCGGTCGAGTGGCGATTCGGAAAAAATTCTCATTGGTTGCCGCGAGGAAATTGTTTAAATTGTCGCGGCGGCTGGGTGGTCGCAGGAAATGGCCGCAAATACGGGGAACCTATGAAGGCCATGCAGCCGGGCAAAGGTCGGCGCGTGGGAATGGGATTTCACGTATGATTTGATACGCGAAGCGGGAACGCGGGTTACGCGATTCTGGTTGGCGAAAGGGCGCGGGAAAATCTCGATACGCGCGCGGGCGAGGGTCGGTGCGCGGGATGTGGGTTTTTGGGTACAATATGACACGCGGAGCGAGGGCGCGGGCCGGACGGCCGCGGAATCGCCGCGAAAACACGGGGAGGAACAGAAAAGTTGGAGACGGACATCCGTACGATTTCCGAGGTTATGTATGTGGACGATCCACAGCAGTTCATCGCGCTGTTCGGGCTGAACGACGAGAACGTGGATCTGATTCGGCGCGAGCTGAACGTGGTCATTTTCGCGCACGGCAACGAAATCACGCTGACCGGCGACGAGGACAAGGTGCGCCTTGCGCGGCTGACGCTCGAGCGGCTGCTGGAGATTGTCGCGCGCGGCGACGCCATCGACAAGACGCGCATCCGCTACGCCATCGATCTGGCGGGCGAGGGCAACGCCGACCGCATCGGCGAGATCATGCGCGACGTGGTCGCCATCACGTACAAGGGCCGTCAGGTCAAGTGCAAGACGCTGGGGCAGAAGAAGTACGTGGACGCGATCAAGAAGAACACGCTCACCTTCGGCATCGGCCCCGCCGGCACGGGCAAGACGTATCTGGCCGTGGCCATGGCGGTGGTGGCGCTCAAGAACAAGGACGTGGAGCGCATCATCCTCACGCGTCCCGCCGTGGAAGCGGGCGAGAAGCTGGGCTTTCTGCCGGGCGACCTTCAGCAGAAGGTCGATCCCTACCTGCGCCCGCTGTACGACGCGATCAACGAAATGATGGGCGTGGAGGCGTATCAGCGCCTGCTGGAACGGCAGCAGGTGGAGGTCGCGCCGCTGGCGTACATGCGCGGGCGCACGCTGAACGACGCATTCATCATTCTGGACGAAGCGCAGAACACGACCAGCGAACAGATGAAGATGTTTCTGACGCGCATGGGCATGAATTCCCGCATGGTCGTCACCGGCGACGTGACCCAGATCGACCTGCCCGGCGGCAAGCCCAGCGGGCTGGTGGAGGCGCTGGAGGTGCTGAAGGGCGTGGAGGACATCGGCATCGTGACGCTTACGCACAAGGACGTGGTGCGCCACGAGCTGGTGCAGGCCATCGTGCGCGCATACGAAAGGCGTCAGGCCGCCTCGCCCCGTTCCACGGGCGAAAGACGGTTCGCGCCGAAACGATAACCGCCGGGAGGGATACAGAGTATGGCAGCAAAAAAGAAAGGACGCGCGGAAAGGCGATTCGCGCCCACCGTCAGCCGGCTGCTGGTGGGGCTGGTGATGTTTTTTGTGATGTTCACGCTTCTCTCGGCCGCGATCACGCCGGAGCGGTATGACATTCAGATCGGTCAGCCCGCGCCGAACACCATCAAGGCCGCCAAGGACGTGGAGGACATCATTACCACGGAGAAGCTGCGAAATGACGCGGCGAACAACGTGCGCAGCGTGTATTCCGTGGACGAAAACGCGAAGGACACGGTGCTTCAGACGCTCAGCGGCCGGCTGGACGTGGTTGAGCAGGTGGCGAACCTGTACCTTCCGCCGGAGGACGGCAAAAGCGAGGTTACGGAAGCGCAGCTGAGCACCGCCAATCAGCAGCTTGCGCCGGTGGAAATCACCTCCGACGAGCTGGTGGCGCTGGGTGCGGCGGAGGAGAAGACGCTGGACGCGATTATGCGCCGCGCGGAGGAGTTCGTCAGCGAGACGATGGACAACAACCTGCGCGAGTCAGAAATCGACGCGAGTGTGCAGAAGATCAAAGACGCGCTTCTGCAGGAGCGCTATTCCCGCCTGCTGGTCAGCGTGATCAGCAAGGCCGTGCGCGCGAGCCTTCAGCCGAACTATTTCTACGACGAGGCCGCCACCGAAAGCGCCCGGCAGACCGAGCGCGACAAGGTGGAGACCGTCACGCGCATCAAGGGCGAGGTCATCGTGTCCGACGGCGAAATCGTGACCGAGGCGCAATATGAAATGCTGAAGGCGCTGGGCATGATCAAGGAAGGCACGCTGGACATCTCACTGTATTACGGCGTGGCGCTTCTGATCGTTCTGCTGCTCACGACCGGCAGCCTGTATCTGTACCTGTTTGAGGAGAAGACGTTTAAGAGCCTGCGCACGCTGGTGCTCATCTGCGTGGTGTGCGTGGTGGAGATGGGCGCTTCGCTGCTCGTGCGCGAGGTGACGCCGTATCTGATGCCGTCCACGCTGGCGCTTCTGCTTCTGTGCCAGCTGGTCAGCCGCCGCAGCGCCATTTACCTGAATATTGTGATGGCGATCGTGATTTCGCTGTTCGCCAGCGCGTCGTCGGGTCTTTTCAACATGACGATGTTCACCGTGATGGTGAACACGCTCACGTCCGGAACGCTGGCGCTATTGATCTTCAAAAAGCGGCAGCAGCGCACGACGACGCTGCTGGCCGGTCTCATCATGGGCGTGAGCAACATGATCAGCACGTTCGCCGTGGGGCTGGTGAACAACAACAACCTGATGAACGTGCTGGGCATGGCCGAATGGGCGGCGGGCAGCAGCATACTGGCTTCGATTCTGTGCATCGCCATCATGCCGCTTTTAGAGTGGATGTTCAACGTGGTCACGCCGTCCAAGCTGATTGAGCTTTCCAACCCCAACCAGCCGCTTCTGAGACGGCTTCTGCTGGAAGCGCCGGGCACGTATCACCATTCCATCATCGTGGCCAATCTGGCCGAGGCCGCCGCGAACGAGGTGGGCGCGAACGCGCTGCTCGCCCGCGTGGGCGCGTATTACCACGACGTGGGCAAGCTGAAGCGCCCCGGCTACTTCAAGGAAAACCAGATGGGCGACAATCCGCACGACCGCACCGACCCGCGCGTGAGCACGGCCATATTGACCGCCCACCCGCGCGACGGCGCGCAGATGGCGAAGAACGAGCGCATTCCGGACGCGATTGTGGACATCATCCGCTCGCATCACGGCGATTCGCCGGTTCTGTATTTCTATAACAAGAGCCGGCAGGAGAACGGCGACGACGTGAACATCGACGATTTCCGCTACGACGGGCCGCGCCCCGCCAGCCGCGAGGCCGCCATTGTGATGCTGGCCGACACCGTGGAGGCCGCCGCGCGCAGCATGCCCAACCCGGACGCGGATAAGCTGAACACGCTGATTCGCTCGCTCGTGCGTCAGAAGCTGGAGGACGGCCAGCTGGATCACTGCGAGCTGACGTTCGCCGACCTCGACCGCATCTGCTCGTCGTTCCTGACGGTTCTCAGCGGCGTGTTCCACGAGCGCATCGAGTATCCGTCGGTTGAGATTCCCAAAAAGCAGATCCAGGCGGCGCTGGAGGCCGAAAAGAAGAAGGCGCAGGAAAAGGCGGAGGAAAAGCCGCCGGAGAAACCGCAGGAGAAGCCGGAAGATGAACCGAATCGAGCTGATTGATGAAAATGGCTTCGCGCCGGAGGGCTTTCTGGCGCTCGCCGAGCAGGTGGCGCAGGCCTGCGCGGAGGAGGAGGGCGTCGGGGCGTTCTGCGTCGCGCTTACGCTGGTGGACGGCGAGACCATTCGCCGCGTGAACCGCGAAACGCGCGGCGTGGATCGGGAGACGGACGTTTTGTCCTTTCCCGAAATCGCCTACCCCAAGGGGAAGACCGCGAAGGACGTGCCCGCCCGCCTGCGGCGCGCCTATGACCCGGAGCGCGGCGCGGCGCATCTGGGCGACATCGTGCTGAATCTCTTCCGCGCGCGCGAGCAGGCCGAGGAATACGGCCACAGCGTGACGCGCGAGATGGGCTATCTGACCGCGCACGCGATTTTTCACCTGATGGGCTACGACCATATGGAGGAAGAGGACAAACGAACCATGCGCGCCATGGAGAAACGCGCCATGCGGCGGCTGGGTCTGTATAAGGAGGAGGAACGGGATATGACTGACATGGAAATGAAGGCGCTGGCCATTGACGCGCTGAAGCTTTCCTACGTGCCGTATTCGAAGTACCATGTGGGCGCGTGCCTGCTGGCCGTGGACGGACGCACGTTCCAAGGGGCGAACTTTGAAAACGCGTCCTATGGCGCGACGATCTGCGCCGAGCGCTGCGCCGTGTCCAACGCCATCGCGCACGGCGTGCACCGCTTTACCGCCATCTTCATCGCCACCGAGCACGACCTCGCGTGGCCGTGCGGCATCTGCCGGCAGGTGCTGAACGAGTTCAAGGCGGGCGACATGCGCGTGGTCATCGGCAACACCGACGGCAAGTGGGTGGAGAAAAATCTGTCCCAGCTTCTGCCTGAATCGTTCGGGCCGGAAAATCTGGGGCTTTCGGAGGAATAAAAATTGGCTGAAAACAAAGGCATCCGTTCGGGCTTCGTGGCCATTCTCGGCCGGCCGAACGTGGGAAAAAGCAGCATCATGAACCGCTTCGTGGGCGAGAAGGTCGCCATCGTGTCCCAGAAGGCGCAGACGACGCGCAGCCGCATCTTAGGTGTTTCCACCAGAGAGAACACACAGATCGTGTTCGTGGACACCCCCGGTATCCACAAGCCGCGCACGAAGCTGGGCGAATACATGGTAAAGGCCGCGGACGACGCGCGCGAGGGCGTGGACGCGGTGCTCGTGGTCGTGGACGGCGAGCATATCGGGCCGCAGGACGCGGAGATCATGAAAAGCGTGCAGTCGATGAACTGCCCGCGCTTCCTCGCCGTCAACAAAATCGACATCGTGCCGCCGGAAAAGCTGATGCCGCAGCTGGCCGCGCTGAACGCCGAGGGCTTTCAGAGCGTCGTTTCCGTGTCCGCGAGAACCGGCGAAAACGTGGACGTGCTGTATAAGCTGATTGCCGAGAGCATGCCCGAGGGGCCGATGTACTTCCCTGAGGACATGATCACCGACCAGCCGGAGCGCGTGATGTGCGCCGAAATCATTCGCGAGAAGGCGCTGTATCACCTGCGCGACGAGATTCCGCACGGCGTGGGCGTGGAAATGCTGTCCATCAAAAAGCTGAGCGACCATCTGACCGAAATTCACGCGAATATCTACTGCGAGCGCGCCGCGCATAAGTCCATCATCATCGGAAAGCAGGGCGCGATGCTGGGCACGATCGGCTCCGAGGCGAGAAGGGACATCGAAAAGCTTCTGGGCACGAAGGTCATGCTGAAATTGTGGGTCAAGGTTCGCGAAAACTGGCGCAACCACGCCGAGGATCTTGAGAACCTTGGCTACACCGAGCAATGAACGGGAACCTGACGACCGACGCGCTGGTTCTGCGAAGAAGCGAATGGCGCGACTACGACCGCATGGTCACGCTGTTCACGCCCGAATTCGGCCGCGTGGACGCCGTGGCGCGCGGCTGCCGCCGTCCCAAATCGCCGCTGATGAACGCCGCCGAGGTGTTTACCTGCGGCGAATATCAGCTTCTGCATATGCGCGACCGGTATACCATTACCCAGTGCCGCATCACCGACGACTTCTTCGAACTGCGAAGCGACTATGAACGGCTGGTGCACGGCGCGTTCTGGCTCAAGCTGCTGGACGAGATCGTGGTGCCGGACGCGGAGAACCGCGCGCTGTTCCATATGACGCTGCGCGCGCTTGCATATCTCAACCATTCGCCGCTGCCGCCCGCGCTGCTCACCGCCATGTTCGAAATGCAGGTGTGGAACCTGACCGGCTTTTCGCCCGAAACGCGCGAATGCGTCGTGTGCCGCCGCACCGCCCAGCAGACGACCCTGCGCTTCGACGCGCGAAAGGGCGGCTGCGTGTGCGCGTTCTGCGGCCCGACCGCTCATGTCCTCTCCGAGGGCGCGCGGCGTATCCTCATGAAGGCGCCCCGTACCCCCTTCGACGCGGTGGAAAAGCTCGACGGCCACCCCGACTGGCCCGAAGCCGCCCGCCGTATCCGCGAATTCACCTTCGCCCGCCTCGGCCACGAAATCAAAAACGCCCCCGCGCTCCCGTAGCGCTCGCCCCTCCGCGGGACAGGCGGGGGAGCGTCGCTCCCCCTGCACCCCCTCAAGGGGCAGGGGATTTCTTTTGCCGCGCGGTTGTGCGTTTCTCTTGAGGGTAGAGCGCAGCGCCCCGATGACTTGCTTGAAACGGTCGGAGCGCTGCTTGTTTTTGGAGAGAGGAAAATGCGCGGCCGCTATACGAGGGCAGGGAGTGCCTCCCTGCATCTCTTCAAGGGGCGGCGGGGTTGGTTGGATGTTTCTATTGAGGGTAGAGCGTGGCTGAATGTTGCTTATTTGCAATTGGATGTACGCGACCGTCGTGCGAGAGCAGGGAGCGTCGCGCCCCTGCATCCCCTCAAGAGGCAGCGAGATTCTTTCGCTGCGCAGTTGGGCGTTTTCTTGAAGGTAGAGCGCAGTGTTCCGATGGAGCGTTTGGGACGAGCGGGGTGCCGCTTGTTTGCAGAATCGGAGGTGTGCAGCCATCGCGCGAGGGCGGGGAGCGTCGTGCCCCTGCATCCCCTCAAGAGGCAGCGAGATTCTTTCGCTGCGCGGTTGGACGTTTCTATTGAGGGTAGAGCATGTTGGTTCGCTTTTGACGAGCTAGATGTTGCCTGTTTGCAGAATCGGAGGTGCGCGACCGCTGCTCGAGGGCGGGGAGCGTCGCTCCCCTGCATCCCCACGAGGGACGGCGAGGTTCTTTTGCTGCGCGGTTGGGCGTTTCTATTGAGGGTAGCGCACAGCGTTCCGATGGAGCGTTTGGGACGAGCAGGGCGCTGCTTGTTTGCGGAGTCGGAGGTGCGCGACCGTTGCTCGAGGGCGGGGAGCGTCGCTCCCCTGCATCCCCTCAATGGGTGGCGAGGTTCTTTTGTTGTGCTGTTGGGCGTTTCTATTGAGGGTAAAGCGTGTTAGTTTGCTTATGACGAGCTGGATGTTGCTCGTTTACGGAATCGGAGGTGCGCGACTATCGCGTGAGGGCGGGGAGCGTCGCTCCCCTGCACCCCCTCAAGGGGTGGCGAGGTTCTTTTGCTGCGCGGTTGGGCGTTTCTATTGAGGGTAGAATGTTGGTTATTTGCAGAGTCGGAGGTGTCGGCCATTGCGCGAAGGCGGGGAGCGTCGCTCCCCTGCATCCCCTCAAGGAGCGGCGGGGTTTTTTGCTGCGCGGTTGAGCCGTTTGTTTGGGAGGGCGTATGAAAAAGCGCTCCGGTCGTCTGGTTGGGAGACGGTCGGAGCGCTGCGTTTTCTGGTTTTTCAGGGCAGTCAGTTCATGCGGTCGGGGAAGTATTCCGGGTTGGAGGCTTCCAGCCACTGGGCGACCTTTTCGTCGTACTGGCGGTAGAGGGCATCGGTACGGGCGTTTTGGGCGAAGGTTTCGCGGAGGTTTTCGAAGGCGACGGGACCGGAGGGGATGTCGTTCATGTATTCGATGAACACGTAGCCCCAGTCGCAGGGAACGGCGTCGGAGACGTCGCCGGGGGCTTTGAGAGCCATGGCGGCGGCTTCGATGGTGTCGGAGAAGTAGAGGGAGTCGGCGGAGAGCGCGAAGCCCTGCGCTTCGCCGGTTTCGCCCATCTGCTCCGCGCCGGTGTTGTATTCGGCGAGCAGCGCTTCGAAGGTTTCACCCGCGTCAAGGCGCGCCCTGACGGCTTCGGCCTGCGGCTTCAGGAGGGCGAGAACGTCCGTCTTGCCCTGCTGCGCGGCGGCGATGGCCGCGTCGTCGATGGCGTCGTACTCGGCGATCAGGTATTCGTCGTACTTCGCGGAGAGCTCGTCGTCGAAGGGCACGAGCAGAAGGCGCACGCGGCGGTAGCCCTCGGGAATCCACGTGATCGGGGAATCGCCGTACAGCGCTTCGAAGCCGTAATCCTGCGGGTTCGCTTCGTAGTATTCCTTATCGCGCGCCAGCGCTTCGTCGTAGAGCGCGCGGACGTCCTCGTCGGTCACGGTCACGTCGCCGGCGACGTGTTCGAGGGCGGCGTTGCTCATGGCTTCGTTCAGGTAGGCTTCGGTGAATTCCTCAAGGGTGGTATCGTCGGCCGGCTCCTGCGATTTATGCACCTCGTAGGCTTCGGCGGCCTGCGCGCGCAGGGCGGCGGTTTCCTCATCGGTGAGCAGCTGAACGCCCTCCGCTTCCAGATGCGCGTTCACGAGCTTCTCAGCGACCATCTGCTGAAGCAGATCCAGCTGCACCTCGCGCGCTTCGTCGGTCAGGGCGTTCAGATCCTCGCCGTAGAACATGGCGTAAAGCTCGACGAGGTACTGGTATTCGTCGTAGGCCTCGTCAAAGGTGATGAAGCCGCCGTCGAAGATGGCGACCACGGAGGGGTCGCGGTACAGGTCGAGCCGCGCCTGAAGCGTTTCGAGCTCCGCGCGAAGCCGGGCGATTTCCGCCTTCAACGCGTCGACGGATTCGGCCGTGGTGCTCTCGGCCGCGGCGGAGAACAGAAGCAAGAGGGAAAGAACGAGGGCAAGCAGTTTTTTCATGGGGGAAATCCTCCTGTTATGCGTTTTGTCTGTATGCGCTTTGGATGACCGCGCCGCCCAGGCATTCGTCCTCCAGATAGAAGGCGACGGTCTGCCCCGGCGTGATGGCGCGCTGGGTGGTCAGAAATTCCATTTCCACATCGGAGCCCCTCGGCGTGATGCGCACCGGCGACAGGGGCTGGCGATGGCGGAAGCGCGCCATGCATTCGAGCGTCTGCCCGTCCGCGACCGGCGGCGCGCCCGCGATCCAGCTGGCGGTTTCGGCAAGGCCGCCGACGGAATACAGAAGCGGACTGTCCGCGCCCTGCTGCACGATCAGGCGGTTGGTTTTGAGATCCTTGTCCACGACGAACCAGCGCTCGCACGTGCCGCGCCCGCCAATGCCGAGGCCGCGGCGCTGGCCGAGCGTGTAATACATCAGTCCGTCGTGCCGGCCGACGATTTCGCCCTCGGGCGTTGCGATGTCGCCGGGCTGCGCGGGCAGGTATTCGGACAGGAAGCGCTTGAAATTGCGCTCGCCGATAAAGCATACGCCGGTGGAATCCTTTTTTTCACTCACCGGAATGCCGGCTTCGCGCGCAAGGGCGCGGATTTCCTGCTTGGTGAGGTTCGTCACCGGGAACATCGCGCGGGAGAGCTGCTCCTGCGTGATCGTCGAGAGAAAGTATGTCTGGTCCTTGTTTTCATCCTTCGCGCGAAGCAGGTGATAGCGGCCGTCCGCGCGCTTTTCCACGCCCGCGAAGTGTCCCGTGGCCAGCTTTTCCGCGTCCAGCGACAGGGCGAAGTTCAGAAGCGGCGCGAACTTGATTTCGCGGTTGCACATCACGTCCGGGTTGGGCGTGCGCCCGCGGCGGTATTCGTCCAGAAAGTGGGAGAACACGCGATCCATATACTCCCTGGCGAAGTTTACGCCGTAATACGGAATGCCGATCGTGTCGCATACGTCGCGCACGTCCGACCAGTCGCGCTCGGCGGTGCATACGCCGCCCTCGTCCGCTTCCTCCCAGTTGTTCATGAACACGCCCACCACGTCGTAGCCCTGCTTTTTCAGAAGATACGCCGCCACCGACGAATCCACGCCGCCGGACATGCCCACAACGATTCTCATGAATACCTGCCTCCCGCGCGATTGCTTTGCCGAATCGATTATACCATTGCAGCCGGCGTGTCCGCAAGGGAGATTTGTGTTTTTTATGCGGCGGAACGCGCACGGCTTTCATTTAAAGCACCACCGCACAATTCGGCGGCGCGTCAGGCGATGTCTTTTCCGCCATCTGCAGCATGCAAATTTCTCGATTTACCTCCAGTAAACCTTCGAACTTTGCATTTGCATCTGACGAAAAATCCATTCGCCGGCCGACCACCTCATTTGTACATCGTCGCCTTAAGAAAGGACTTGCCATGAGCCAGAACGCACAGGCGCAGCGTCCCGCCGAACCGGCGCGCGCGGCGCAGGCCGATCCGAAGCGGGCGAAGACCGCGTTTTCCGAAAACATGAATCTCGCCCGCGCGGCGCTGGCGGCCGCGCTGATCGTTTCGCTGTTTGTGATGGGCCCCGCGAAGCTGAGCGGCCTTCGAAAGGACGCGCAGCGCGCCTTCCGCAGCGGCGTGAGCGACAAATACGTCGCATCCGTCTACAACGACATCCGCACCGCCGCGGACAGCGCCGACACCCTCGCCGGCGTCTGCGGCCTGACACTGGGCGCGGACGACGAGGGCGTGAAGACGCTTTCGTCCATCGCCGCCGACATTCGCGAAACCGACGACGAGGAAACGATGCTCAGGCGCTTCAAGGCGCTCAAGAGCGAAACGGAGCGCGTGTACACCGCCTTCACCGACAAGGAGACCGACGCGAACCGCATCGATCAGGCGAAGCGCTGCTATTACAACATCACCAGCGCCTACACGACCGTGGGCAACGATTCGTATTTCGCGCTGGCGGACGACTATAACCGCACCATCTCCGCGTTCCCCGCCAACCTGATGGCGGGCATGCGCGGGCTTGACAAGCTGCCTACCGACAAATAAAGGAGAGTGAAGCCTTGAAAAGAACCCTGTCCGCGATCCTGTGTGCCGCTCTGTGCCTTGTCTTCGCGCTGGCGGGCGCTGCGCGGGCGGACGTCGTGAAGTCGAACGACGACTTCTACTACTACGACGACGCGGGCGTGATGACCGACGCGACGCGCGCGATGATTTATTACAACAACGTCGAGCTTCAGAAGGCCTGCGGCGCGCAGATCGTCGTGGCGGCGGTGAAGACGCTGAACGGCCTGACGTGCAGGGACTACGCCTACCGCCTGATCAACGAATGGGGCGTGGGCGACAGGACCGAGAACAACGGCGCGGTGCTGCTTTTAGCCATTGACGAGGACGACTACTATCTCACCACCGGAACCGGCCTGGAGCGCCATCTGGACGCGGGCACGATTAAGACCATTCTGGACGAATACCTCGAGCCGGATTTCGCCAGTAAGAACTACGACGATGGCGTTCGCAAGACCTTCGAGGCAATCTTCACGCGCGTGAACAGCGCGTACCGCGCGGGCGTAACGTTCCAAAGCGCGTACAACTGGGAGACGACAGGCGATTCCCTTCCCAGTACGACCCGGACGAATCCGCAGACCACCGAAACGGTGAAAAAACAGCATAAAGGAGGCGGCGGCATGAGTGTGATTTTCGTTCTGATCGTCCTGTTCATCGTGATTGCGGTCATTCGATCGGTGCTTCGCAGCATCTTCCGCCCCTTCGGCCCGGTCTCGTGGTTCGGCTGCATGGGAGGCCCCAGACCGCGCCCCCCGTATCATGACCACCACCATCCCCATGGCCCCGGTCCCCGTCCCCCGCACTTCGGCGGCTTCGGTGGCTTCGGCGGCGGTAACCGCGGCGGCGGCTTCAGCGGCCGTTCCGGCGGCGGCAGCCGTTCCGGCGGCGGCTTCGGTGGAGCCCGCGGCGGTGGTGGCGGCGGCCGAGGCGGCGGAGCCGGACGCGGCAGATAACGCTTCCTGAAAACTCCCCAGCCCGACCCTCTCGGGCTGGAATCCCCCCGCTTTCGAGCCGGACGCGGCCGATAACGTTTCCTGAAAACTCCCCCAGCCCGACCCTCTCGGGCTGGAATCTCCCCCGCTTTCGAGCCGGACGCGGCCGATAACGCTTCCGCAATTTCCCCCAGCCCGACCCTCTCGGGCTGGAATCCCCCGCTTTCGAGCCGGACGCGGCAGATAACGCTTCCTGAAAACTCCCCCAGCCCGACCCTTTCGGGCTGGAATCCCCCGCTTTCGAGCCGGACGCGGCCGATAACGCGTCGTGCTCCTGCCCGTCGTTCCGTCCAAAGAACTCCGTTTCGTTTAAACCGTCCGCCATCGGCGGAAGTTACGCCAAACGTCTCCACGGCGGCTTCGGCAGAGCCGGACGCGGCAGGCAACGCCCCCGAATCCCCCGTCAATCCCGCGCCGGGCTTTTCCCTCCCGCACTTTTGCGGCGGTAACCGCGGCGGAAGCTTTGACGGCGATGGCCGTTCCTGCGGCTTCGGCGGAGTACGCGACGGCGGAGCCGGACGCGGCAGATAACGCTTCCTGAAGAATCGCCCCGCTTCTATCTCCGCATCGTGGGCGACGATTCGCGTTTCTGTTCAATCGGGAACGACCATATAAGGAGAGCAAGAAATTGAAAAGAACCCTGTCTGCGATCCTGTGCGCCGCTTTGTGCCTTGTGGTCATGTTGGCGGGCGCTGCGCGGGCGGACATTGTGAAGCCGAACGACGACTTCTACTACTATACGACGACGCGGGCGTCATGACCGACGCGACGCGCGATGATCTACCACAACAACGTCGACCTGCAAAAGGCCCGCGGCGCGCAGATCGTGGTGGCGGCGGTAAAGACGCTGGACGGCCTGACGCGCGAGGATTACGCCTACCGCCTGATCAACGAATGGGGCGTGGGCGACAAGACCGGGAACAATGGCGTAGTGCTGCTTTTAGCCATTGAAGAAGACGACTACTACCTCACGACCGGAACCGGCATGGAGCGCCATCTGGACGCGGGCGCGGCCAAGACGATGATGGATAAGTACCTTGAGCCGGACTTCGCGAAGAAGGACTACGACGCGGGCGTCCGCAGGATTTTTGAAGCGCTCTTCAAGCGCGTGAACAGCGTGTACCGCGCGGGCGTAACCTTCCGGGACGCGTCCAGCTGGCAGACGACTGCCGCACAGACGAATCCGCAGGAAACCGAAGCGGAGAAAGAAGCGGGCAGCGAGACAGGCTTTATCATCATCGTTGCCTTCATACTGATTATATTCATGTTTCTGCGCGTCGGCTCATGCGGCGTTCGAACCCCTTTTGGCGCGTGGTTCTGGTATGGCTGTGTGGGCGGCATGCATCCCTCGCGCCGCGGCTCGCGTGGCTGGGGCTCCCGCCCGTCATCCTTCGGCGGCGGCCGCGGTTTCGGCGGTGGCCGCGGCGGCTTTGGCGGCGGGTTCGGCGGTGGCGGCATGGGCCGCGGCGGCGGAGCCGGCCGCGGTTGACGGCGAACGGCGGTTCCGGACAAGGCTTCCCCTATTCCCGCGTTCCGGCGGCATTTGAAGCGGCGGAGCCGGGCGCGGCTGATGCCGAACGGTAATGCTTCCGTCCGATATTTCCGGACAAGGCTTCCCCTATTCCCCGCGCTTCGGCGGTGGGTATGGGAGAGAACGAACAGCAATACTTCCGTCCGGCGGTTCCGGACAACGCTTCCCATACTCTGCGCTTCTGCGGCGGGTACGGGAGAGAACGAACGGCAGTTTCCTGTCCGGCGGTTCCGGACAAGGCTTCCCATACTCCGCCTTCGGCGGCGGGTACGGGAGAGAACGAACAGCAATGTCCCTGTTTGGCGGTTCCGGGCGGGGGCTGAATTGAAGGGAGAGAAAACACATGAAGCGCGAAACCTGTATGTTTAAGCCCTACGCGGGCTCGATGGACGAATTTGCGCGCGCGATTCGCGCAAAGGCCGAGGTGATTCAGGCAAAATGCGAGAGGATCGGGGCAAAAAACGCGTCGGCATGGACGGTGGCGGGCTTCGTGTATTTCTACGCCGAGTTCGACGACGACAACAAGGTCGGTCTCAGGGAGCTGCTCGCCACGTGGCGCGGCGAGCTCGCAGCCATGGGCGTGATTCTCGCGTTTCCCGCGGAAATGCGCCTGATGTACCACGACATCGGCGTCGTGCGCGAGGATAAGCACCTGATTCGCCGCCGCGTGTTCGCCACGCACCTCAAGCCCGGCTGCGCCGACGAATACCAGGCGCGCCACCAGAAGCTCATCGACGCGCGCGGCGACCGCGTGACCGACGGCCCCGAGAGCAACTTCACCATCCATTGCGCGCTGGACGAATACATCTTCGGCTACTGCGAGCTGGTCAAGTCCTACGACCACGAAATGACCGAGGAGGAAAAGGCGCAAACCATCGCGTGGGAGACCCGCCAGCTGGAAATCATGGACTGGTACACAGGCGAAACGCACGAGAAAATCCAGAACCGGTTCCTGCAGAAGGGATACGAGGAATAAGCCCCCGCGGTCACGAAATCCCGGAGGAAAAATCGCGGATGAGTATATCAGCGAAACGCACGAGAAAACAAGATTGCGAGAGCCTGCCGCGGGGATGCGGCAGGCTCGAATTGGTTTGGGGGGATTATCCGATACGGCGGAGGTGGATGACTTTACTGGTGAAGTCGCCGGGGAGGTGGAGCCAGAGGCCATAGCGGGTGAGGGCGGCGCCGGAGCAGGTATTGCCGTCGTCGTCCATGTAGACGGCGGACTCATCGAGGCCGGAGGCCCTGAGGAGGAGGTGCGGGGTGGCGGGCCTGGTCATGAGGCGGTAGGCGCAGATGAGAGCCTCGGAGTTATCCCTCGCGCGGAACTGCCACGCGGCGTAGGGGTGGTCGAACGGGGAGAGCAGGCGGGTGAATTCGCCCGTGCGGACGAGGGTGCGCACCTGCTTTTCGCGCTCGATGAGCCGCCGGACGGTTTCCGCGTCGGCGTCGGAGAGCTGGGACAGGTCGAGCTCGAAGCCGAAGTTGCCGCCCAGCGCCACGTCGCCGCGGGTCTGCATGGCGGTGGTACGGCCGGTCTGGTGGTTCGGGACGGCGCTGACGTGCGCGCCCATGGCGCAGGGCGGGTAGACGAAGGACGTGCCGTACTGGATGAACATGCGCTCGGCGGCGTCGCTGTCGTCGCTCGTCCAGGTCTGGGGCATATAGTAGAGCATGCCGGGGTCGAAGCGTCCGCCGCCGCCGGAGCAGGATTCGAACAGGATCTCCGGGAAGCGCGCGGTGATCTCCTCCAGCACGCGGTACAGGCCCAGCATATAGCGGTGCTGGGTTTCCTTTTGTCTCTCGGGGGTCTGCGCGCCGGAGAACGGCTCGGTCATGTTGCGGTTCATGTCCCACTTCACGTATTCGATGCGGGCGCTTTCGAGCACCGCGGAGACGCTTTCGATGATGTAATCCTGAACCTCTCTGCGGGAGAGGTCGAGGATCAGCTGATTGCGCATTTCCACGCGGGCGCGGCCGTCCACGTGCAGGCACCAGTCGGGATGCGCGCGGTAGAGGTCGCTGTCCGGCGAGATCATTTCCGGCTCAAACCACAGGCCGAACTTCAGGCCGAGGTCGTGCAGCCTGTCGGACAGGCCGTTCAGGCCGCCGGGCAGCTTTTCAGGGTTGACCACCCAGTCGCCCAGCGAGCAGTTGTCCGTATTGCGCTTTCCGAACCAGCCGTCGTCCAGCACCAGCATTTCCACGCCCAGCTCCTTCGCGCGGCGGGCGATCTGAAGGATTTTTTCCTCGTTGAAGTTGAAATAGGTGGCCTCCCAGTTGTTGATCAGGATGGGACGGTCGCGCTCGAACCATTTGCTGCGCATCAGGTTCTCGGAATACAGGCGATGGAACGCGTGGGACATGCCGTTCAGGCCGTCCGGCGAATAGACCATGGCAGCTTCGGGCGAGACGAAGGTTTCGCCGGGCTCCAGCTTCCATGTGAACACGTCCGGGTTCAGGCCGATGGACAGGCGGCTGTTTTCGGTGTTGTTGACGTAGGACAGCGCTTCGAAGCTGCCGGAGTAGACAAGGCTGACCGCCCAGACCTCGCCGGAGAATTCCGTGGCGCTCTTTTCGCACAGCGCGAGGAAGGGATTGGCCTCGTGCCCGGACGCACCGCGCTGGCTGAAGATGCGGTATTCGCCCTCGCCCTGCGTCTGGCGCATGACGTGGCGCTCGCGCGCCCACGCGCCCTTCAGGTGAATCACGTCGTAGCCGCTGCCGTGCACGGGCGCGGAGGCGGACAGAACGCCGTTTATCTGCATGTCCTCGCCGCTTTCGTTTTTCAGGCGCAGGCTGCGGGTGATGGCGCCGGTGCGTTCAAACACGCCGTACACGGCGGTCACGCGCAGGCCGGTCAGCCTGTCCATGAGCTCGATTTCCAGCGTTTCCGCGTCGCCCTCCCTGCGCGCAAACGTCGCGGGCAGGCCGGGCAGGCGGTTTTTGCCCATGTAAATCGCGTGGGAAACGTAGGTCAGCTGCACCATGTCGTCGCCCTTCGCGTTCGTCGCCGCCACGGCGGGCTCGCCGTACCAGCCGCTTCCGCGGGTGGGAAGCTCCCACGGCAGCGCGTTTGTGCGCGGGTCGAAGGACGCGAGCGTGGGATAATGGCTGAGGTCGGGCTGAATCGCGCCGTCCGGCACGCGCGCGCCCCAGTGCTGGTTCAGCAGCCGGCCGTCCTCGTCCACATGCAGGACATAGCTGGCCTTGCCGGCGCCGAGATAAAAGCTTTTCTGGTTTTCATCGTAAAAAATGCTCATGCTGTCGCCTCCTGTTCGGATGGAAGCAGGATACCACATTTTCGCCCCGAGCGCAAGAGGGGCGCGTGACAGCCATACTAAACTTTTGGTCGCATGATACTGAATTTTAACGCGCGGAGAACCCTTCGGGCATTGACAAAACGCGCCGCGTGGTTTAATATTATCCGCGCTGCGGTTTAGTGATTCTAAACTCCGGGGAGGCGAAAGCGGCATGGAGCAAATCGGAGAGAAGATCAAGCGGCTGCGCCTGCAGCGCGGGCTTACGCAGGAGGAGCTGGCCGACCGGTGCGAGCTGTCCAAGGGCTTTATCTCGCTTGTCGAGCGCAACCTGACCAGCCCGTCGATCGCGACGCTGGAGGACATACTGGCCTCGCTCGGCAGCGACCTGAGCGCGTTTTTCGCCCGCACGGGCGACGAGCGGGTGGTGTTCGGGGACGACGACATCTGCGTGAAGGAAGACGTAGAAGGTCTGAAGGGGCACATCCGCTGGCTGGTGCCCACGGCGCAGAAAAACAGCATGGAGCCGATTCTGGTGGAAATGGCCGCGGGCGGCGAAACGGAGATGCAGGATCCGCACGAGGGCGAGGAATTCGGTTACGTGCTCTCGGGAAGCGTGATCATCGAATTGGGCGAGCGCCGCATCCGCGCCCGCAAGGACGAAAGCTTCTATTTTAAACCCGTTGCGCCGCATCGCATTGTGAACGCGGGAAAAACGCCCTGCCGGGTACTTTGGGTGGCCACGCCGCCCAGCTTCTGACAGACAAGGAGAGAGTGCTATGTACGAGGATACGAGACTGATCGAGCTGAAGGGCATCAGCAAGGCGTTCGGAGAGACGCAGGTGCTTCACAATGTCGATATGTACATTCGCCGCCGCGAGTTTGTCACGCTGCTGGGGCCGTCCGGCTGCGGAAAGACCACGATGCTGCGCATCATCGGCGGCTTTGAAACGCCCGACGCCGGGCAGGTGATTTTCGACGGCAAGGACATTGCCTCCGTGCCGCCGTATCGCCGCCGCGTGAACACCGTGTTTCAGAAATACGCGCTGTTTACGCACCTGAACGTATACGACAACATCGCCTTTGGCCTGAACCTGAAGACGCCGCAGGAGCTTCTGCCGAACGTTCCGAAGCCCTCGCGCCGGCAGGTGAAGGCGGAGATTGACCGCCGCATTCAGCACATGCTTCGTCTGGTGAAGATGGAGGGCTATGAGAAGCGCAGTGTGGATTCGCTTTCCGGCGGACAGCAGCAGCGCATCGCCATCGCGCGCGCGCTGGTGAACGAGCCGGAGGTTCTGCTTTTAGACGAGCCGCTGGGCGCGCTCGATCTCAAGCTGCGCAAGGAAATGCAGCTCGAGCTCAAGAGCATGCAGCAGCAGCTGGGCATCACGTTTATTTACGTAACGCACGATCAGGAGGAAGCGCTCACCATGTCGGACACCATCGTGGTGATGAACGGCGGGCGCATTCAGCAGATCGGCGACGGCAAGAAGATTTACGACGAGCCGAAAAACGCGTTCGTCGCCAACTTCATCGGGGATTCCAACATCCTGCCCGCCACGATGCTGCGCGATTTCGAGGTCTCCGCGGCGGGGCACCTGTTCGAGTGCGTGGACGAGGGCTTTGAGGAGAACCTGCCCGTGGACATGGTCGTGCGCCCGGAGGACATCATGCTGGTGGGCACGGATGTGGGCATGCTGGAGGGCGAGGTCAAGAGCGTTCTGTTCAAGGGCGTGCATTATGAAATGAAGGTCGACACCGGGGACTTCACGTGGAAGGTGCATTCCACCACCATGTATCCCACCGGCAGCCGCGTGGGCCTGTCCATCGTGCCGAGCAACATTCACATCATGCGCAAGATGGAGGCGGAGAAGAACTCATGAAACGCAGCCGTTTTGCCGGCCCCTACGCGCTGTGGATGGTGCTGTTCACCATCTGCCCGATGATTTTTGTGGTGATTTACGCGTTCCGCGGCGCGGAGGGCGGCGCGACGCTCGCCAACATCGCCCGCTGCTTTGAGGAAACCAACCTGCGCGTATTGTGGCGCAGCGTGCGTCTGGCGCTGGAATGCACGGCGATCTGCCTGGTCGTGGGCTATCCGGCGGCGTACTTTCTGGCGAGCAGGGATTTTTCGAAGTATAAGACGCTGTTCGTTTTGATCCTTCTGCCGATGTGGATGAACTTCCTTCTGCGCACGTACGCCACGATGTCGCTGCTGGAAAAGCGCGGCATCATCAATTCGATTCTGCAGAGCATGGGCTTCAAGCCGCTCAAGCTCATTGGCACGGAGGGCGCGGTGCTGTTCGGCATGGTGTATAACTACCTGCCGTTCATGGTTCTGCCCATTCACACGGCGCTCAAGAAGATGGATACGCGCGTGATTGAGGCCGCGGAGGATCTGGGCGCGAACCCGGCGCGCGTGTTCTCGAGGGTCACGCTGCCGCTGTCGGTGCCCGGCATCGTGAGCGGCGTCACGATGGTGTTCATGCCCGCGGTTACCACGTTCGCCATTTCAAGCCTCTTGGGCAGCGGAAAGTTCATGCTGCTGGGCGACATGATCGAGCAGCAGTTCATGGTGGCGAACGAGTGGGGCTTCGGCTCGGCGCTGAGCCTGTTTATGATGGCGCTGATCGTCCTGTCCATCGGTCTTTTGAACCGCATCGACCGGACGCCGGCGAAGGAAGGGAGCGCGAAGTGGTGAAACGGTTTGTAAAGTGGCTGAAGGGAACCTATCTGGCGCTCATTCTGCTGTTTCTGTATTCGCCCATCGCGGTGATGATCGCGCTGTCGTTCAACGCGGGCAAGTCGCGCGCCAAGTGGGAAGGGTTCTCGTTTAAGTGGTACATCGAGCTGTTCACGAACAACCCGGACATTCTGCAGGCGCTGCGGCTCACCGTGGAGGTGGCCGTGATCGCGACGGTGATCAGCGTGATTCTGGGCACGCTGGGCGCGATTGGCATTCACGCGTGCAAAAAGGGCTACGCATCGGCGCTTCTGAACCTCTCCTACCTGCCCATGACCATGCCCGACATCGTGACCGGCGTGAGCCTGATGCTGATGTTCGTGGCGGTCAACATGCCGCGCGGCATCGTGACGATGATCATGGCGCACGTGACCTTCGACACGCCCTACGTGCTGTTCTCGGTGCTGCCCAAGCTCAAGCAGATGAACCCGAACACGTATGAGGCCGCGCTCGACCTCGGCTGCAAGCCGATGAAGGCGATTACGAAGGTGATTCTGCCGGAGATTCGGCCCGGCATCGTGACCGGCGGGCTTCTGTCGCTCACCATGTCGC
>ENA-OUQC01000316-OUQC01000316.1-human-gut-metagenome-genome-assembly--contig:-NODE-316-length-38799-cov-7.440404_pt1 | contig 38799 bp, 36 predicted proteins | sample MGYA00237942_ERZ548815 | MGnify/ENA primary metagenome ERZ548815 (study PRJEB26490, sample SAMN05194722) | human gut metagenome | biome: terrestrial biome; feature: human-associated habitat; material...
ACTTAACCCAACATCTCACGACACGAGCTGACGACAACCATGCACCACCTGTCTCAACTTTCCCCGAAGGGCACCTAATGTATCTCTACTTCGTTAGTTGGATGTCAAGACCTGGTAAGGTTCTTCGCGTTGCTTCGAATTAAACCACATAATCCACTGCTTGTGCGGGCCCCCGTCAATTCCTTTGAGTTTCAACCTTGCGGCCGTACTCCCCAGGTGGATTGCTTATTGCGTTAACTCCGGCACGGAGGGGGTCAGACCCCCCACACCTAGCAATCATCGTTTACAGTGTGGACTACCAGGGTATCTAATCCTGTTTGCTCCCCACACTTTCGAGCCTCAGCGTCAGTTAGAGCCCAGTAAGCCGCCTTCGCCACTGGTGTTCCTCCGAATATCTACGCATTTCACCGCTACACTCGGAATTCCGCCTACCTCTACTTCACTCAAGAATATCAGTTTTGGATGCAGTTCCGGGGTTAAGCCCCGACATTTCACATCCAACTTGATTTCCCGCCTGCGCTCCCTTTACACCCAGTAATTCCGGACAACGCTTGCCACCTACGTATTACCGCGGCTGCTGGCACGTAGTTAGCCGTGGCTTCCTCCTTGGCTACCGTCATTCTTCTTCACCAAGAACAAAAGTTTACAATCCGAAGACCGTCTTCCTTCACGCGGCGTTGCTGCATCAGGGTTTCCCCCATTGTGCAATATTCCCCACTGCTGCCTCCCGTAGGAGTCTGGGCCGTGTCTCAGTCCCAATGTGGCCGATCACCCTCTCAGGTCGGCTACCGATCGCTGTCTTGGTGGGCCGTTACCTCACCAACGAACTAATCGGACGCGAGCTCACCCCACAGCGGATTGCTCCTTTGACCTCTCTGTCATGCGACAGTGTGGTCTTATGCGGTATTAGCAACTGTTTCCAGTTGTTATCCCCCTCTGTGGGACAGATTGCTCACGCGTTACTCACCCGTCCGCCACTCGAATGACAACCGAAGTCGTCATCCTCGTTCGACTTGCATGTGTTAAGCACGCCGCCAGCGTTCGTCCTGAGCCAGGATCAAACTCTCTAAAAATTATATCTAAACGCCTCTGCGCTTAAATCATTTTCAGAGCTTAATTCGCTCATTTTGCCATTGCTGGCTTTATCTGTTTCCAGATATTACTGTTTTAAAAGTACGTTTTGTTTTTACAAAACTTAAGAAATCTTTCAAGGGTAATTTCTGTTAATCGTTGTTTAATTTTCAAGGTGCATCACCCACTCCTGAACCGCCTCAGCAGAGCCGTTTCTCAAGTGAGCTTTGCTATTATACCAAACCGCCCCCCTTTTGTCAACACCTTTTTTCAATCTTTTTCCCTTTTTTATTACCTCTCCTCCAACTCCTCCGCGTGTTGCTTTTCTCCGCGTTTTTCTTTATTTGATTTTTGCCATTCCATGTGGTAGACTTCTTTGTTTTCTACACTATACTTGATTGTCATTACACTCCATTCTTCAGACTTTATTAAACTAAGTTGCCAATTCATCATAAATTAAAAACACAGCTCCCGATTTGTTCAAGTCGGGAGCTGTGTTTTGTTCTGTTTAATTAGAATGAAAAATATTTTTCTCTCATTTTCTTCATTCTGCCATTCATAAGTTTGAGCATACCAATCGCCGTTTGCTTTTCGTCGTCTGTGCCGTATATTGCCTGCTTCATCATTCTGCCTTCCTCGAAGCATGCATCGTCATGAATCGGGAAATAGTTCTTGAGCAGGAAGCAGCCGTAGCGGACATATCTCATTTCACCTACAAGGCGGAATTCCTTACTTATTGTATCAACGGCAACGCTTCGGAAATTCTTTATCGAATCAATTATTGCCCTGCGTTCGTTTTCAGGTGAAAAAACGATTGTCGAGCAAATATAAGCGTTCCTGTTTTCGGGCGTGCAGTTGTGACTGTCGGTACTGCCGACAACGGGGTATCTGTAGCCTCTTGCTTTATCCTCGTAATAACGTACGGTCTGATATCCGTTCTGTTCAAAATAGTTTTCGCCGCCGAGCACCTCGAATGCGTCAAATATTTTGTTCTCGACAAGCCAATCGTTGAGTGCATCGGAATCATGGAAGGTGTTGCCCGTTATCCAAGTCGGGTGGACAAAAATTGCAAGTCCGTTCGCCTTTCTTATCTCGTCATAAATCCATTTAAGAGTTGAAGCGACAAGCGGATCAACGTTATCGGGAACCTTGAAATCCTTTGCAAGCTCGGTCATTTTGTCCTCAAACTCATCACGGGTCATAACCTCGGGACAATCTTCACGGGTAGCACGAAACTTTTTGTCCTTGCCGACTTCTTCGACTGCCTCATCCTCAACAAGGGAGTTAATGCTGTATTCGCCGCCAAAGTTTATTGTATGAGGACAAACTCTGAAGCCCTTTATCGGAGGGAGATGAACCTCCTCGCCCATAACCAGATTCATTTCGGTCGGAATATTCTTAAACTGCTCAATCGCATAAAGCGACGGATAGTAGCGTCTGTGGTCGGTTATCGAAAGGAAATCATAGCCGTGTGCACGGTAGCTTGCAACAACATTCGCAGGGTCGTGATCGCCGTCGGAATAGTTGGTGTGCATATGAAGATCGCCGATGAACGGATAAACATCTGTCAAATCGCCGTCAACAGCATAGACGGCAAAGGTTAAATTGTCATCTTCTTCGTTGGTGAACTTAATGCGATATTCGCCCTCATAAGGAAATGTCACTTTTATATCAATTCCGTTCTCTGTTGCCGTAACGGGAATTCTGCGGCGATATCCGGTAGCCGGATATTGATCCTCGGAGCCGCCGTTAAGCCAAGTCAAAACTGCGGTATACTCGTTGCCGACTGTAAAAAATAATCTGTCACCAAACGGCCGGATATGTATGTTTTTTTCTTTGCCTGCCGCCATAACCTTTGGGAATATATCAAAAGTCCACAGCTCATGTCTTCTTTCAAATGCCATTTTGAGCACTCCTTTTAAAAAAACGGCGGCACTTTCACCGCCGTTTATTTATGCCTTAATTGTTGCCAAGGTATAACCGTCCTCATCAATGTAAACGGTCATAACTTTCTTGCTTGTTGTATTTTCATCGGTCACGGTGTCCATGGAGAATGTTACTCTCCAAATTCCCTGCGTGCGGTCAAAGGCAAAATTGACTTTGTTGAATTTTTCGCCGACTTCTTTCTTTGCGATGTCAAGGACGGCGGATTTTGTGTTGACCTTGCCGACTGCATTACTCTCATTTGTAACAAATCCCTCGGTTTTTGCATTGGGATTTTTCTTGATTTCTTCCTCATCGTCATTATACTTAAAGGTCAGAACTTCTTCAACGAGAGTATAGCCGTTTTTCTTGTCAACAGTTGTCTGTTTGCCGAGGTCGCCCTCTTTCTTGCCGCAGGCAAAGAACGTTATCGCAATAACGGCAGTAAGCAGAACAGCAACAATTCTTTTCATAAAATCATCCCCTATAGTTCTTGTATTCGCCACTGAGTATCTTCTGCCACCATTCACGGTTGTTGAGATACCACTCGATAGTTTTCTGAATTCCCTCATTGAACAAAGTCTCGGGTGTCCAGCCGAGCTCGGCATGAATTTTTGCCGGATCAATGGCATATCTCATGTCGTGACCCGGGCGATCCTTAACATAAGTAATAAGACTTTCATCCTTGCCGACTGCTTTAAGAATTGTTTTAACAACATCAATATTCGCTTTTTCATTATGACCGCCGATATTATATACCTCGCCGATCTTGCCGTTTCCAAGGATCATGTCGATCGCCTTACAATGGTCGTCAACATAGAGCCAGTCACGGACATTGAGTCCCTCGCCGTAAACGGGGAGCTTTTCGTCGGCAAGAGCCTTTGAAATCATGAGCGGTATAAGCTTCTCGGGGAACTGATACGGTCCGTAATTGTTGGAGCAACGGGAAATCGTTGCGGGAGTTCCGAATGTTCGGTGATAAGCCATTACGAGCAGATCAGCCGACGCCTTGCTTGCCGAATACGGTGAAGAAGTGTGGATCGGTGTTGTCTCGGTAAAGAAAAGATCGGGACGGTCAAGCGGAAGATCGCCGTAAACCTCGTCTGTCGATACCTGATGATAGCGGGGGATATCGAACTTGTTGCAGGCATCAAGCAAAACCTGGGTGCCGAGAATATTTGTTTTGAGGAAGACCTCGGGATTTTCGATTGAGCGGTCTACGTGGCTCTCGGCCGCAAAATTGACTATTGCATCGAATTTTTCCTCCTCGCAGAGTGCAAAAACAGTCTTTCTGTCAGTTATATCTCCGAGGACAAATCGAAAATTACCCTTGCGTGCCGCATCAAGAGTATAAAGATTGCCTGCATAGGTCAGAGCGTCAATACATACCAATCTGTAGTCGGGGTGCTTGCGCTGCATATAATAAATGAAATTGCTGCCGATAAATCCGGCTCCGCCGGTAACAAGAATATTTTTCATAAAAAATCTCCTTTGGAAATTGTCATAGATATTATACACTATATATTTTAAAAATAAAAGCCTTTTCCCAATTTTGAACTGAGAAAAGGCATATTTTATTCTTTTATATCGTCCGAACCGTTATCCTTTTCAACCTTAACTTTAAGGAAATATCCGACTGCGGCGCCTGCAAGAGCACCGATAATCATGTTGACAAATATATTTACGTCCGTCACAAGCGAGAGCAAAGCACCCACACCTATGCCGAGAACAAGAAAAATCAGAACAAAATATCTGCTCAATTAAGCCGCCGCCTTTCCGAATATATTCTTTACGGTTGAAACTATGATCTCCAGCTTGTTCATGTGAACGGTTACCTTAACCTTTTCCGAATCAATCAGCTTTCCGTCGGCAGCACGAAGCTCGGCAGTTACTATCGCCTCTCCGTCACCCTTTGCCGTTACAAATCCGTCCCTGTCGACGGAAACAACTCCGTTAGAATCCGATTTCCATATGAGTGAGCCGAGAGTCTTGTCATAATCGGCAATTATTCTTGCATTCGCTTTATATCGCAAGTCAATTCTGTTAAAAGAAACCTTCAGAGGTTTCTCGGACTCACCGTTTATTTTCAACATATCGTTTTGATTTACAGAGCGCATCCACGAAAGTGTCACATACGGCTGATGAACATTCAACACTGTGTTGAGCTGACCCAACAAAGCCCTGACCTCCGAACGGTTATCCTTTGCAAATTCAAGTATTTCTATGATAACATCAATTATACCCTGTATCTGATTTTGAGTGAGATTTCGGCTTGCATCGCTTTCCGCAATCTGCGAAGCAATATAAGCGCGGAAGCCGTCGCTCTTGATCGTATCCATATTGGTCGGAATAATTCCGAGCGCAAAAGCCGACAGAATTACTCCGAGGGTTTTAAGGGCATTGCCTGCATTGAGTTTTTTTCCGATATACTGACCCGCTATAAATACAAGGCCGTCCTCATATTTTTCGGCATAATTTTCTTGACTTACAAAAATGTCCTTTGCAAGCCTCGACATCAGTGAATCTAACATAGCGCCGACCGAGCGGGAGTCCTCCTCGCTGTAGAAATTCGAGCTTGATTTTTTACCGGTATCCTCCATCAATGTATCAAATGTCTTGCAAACATTTTCGTAATAGCTCGAATAATTCGCACAGTTTTCAGCCGACGGCAAATAATACTCCACGCCATAGCGTGTGAATCCCCAGTCTTTCATAACGAACTTGGGAACATAGTCGTTCGGGTTCATTATATTCATAATATTGCCGTATGCAGCACCGTCAACGCCGTCATTTTTTGTGCACTGCGGCGCCTCAAAGGTGTAAACATAAATGTCATTCTTTGCAATTCCGACCGTCTTTATGCTGTCGGCATTTTTGAGGCACTTCGTATAGCTTCCGTCGTCAAGCTCTCCGCCGACAAGGTTCGCTATTGAGCCGCCCCTGCTGTAGCCGGGAATCAGAAGCTTAACTCTGCCCTCAAGCTTTTCCGTTGTGAAATAATCGTTGATATAGTTCAGAATAATCTCCTTGCCGATATCAAATCCAAGGTGATTGTCACCGTTGCCGACTCTAAGATTTCCGCCCCACTCCATGCCATAGTTTCCGCTTCTTATTGCAGCAATGACGATCGTGCATTTCTCGCCCGAAAGCGTAACGGTTTTTTTTGCCATCTCGACCGCCGCTGTATCGTAGCCCTCGGTCTCATAGCCATATGCCTTAGTTTCATAGCCGCAGTTTTTGAGCATGGCTTCAATATGCTCGTCCGTGTCGCTTGTGTTGAAGGAATTAAAGGTTGCCATCGAGACATTCAAGGCGAGCAGGGCAAGCTTGTGATTATATTCAAAAGAGTTCCCCGTGAACCATTCATCATCGTATTCATAAGGATAATAAAGGCTCTCGTCAAACCAATCGCACTGATAAACACCGGTTGCTTTTTTCTCCGCCTTTGCCATGGACGGCATTGATGAAAGAGCGACGACAACCGTGAGCAATGCTGCTATTATTTTATTCCGGCATTTCAAGTCATGCTTTCCCCATTTCATACATATAAATCTCTGCTGATATAATATCATATTATATTTTAAAAATAAATACATTTTGCCCAATTTGTAAAAAATTTACAATTAAGCAAAACCGCCGACACACTCGCCGACGGTTGCCTATCCCATGTTTATTTCATATCTGCCGTTTCTCAAAATTCTGACAAGATCATCGTTTGTGTTTATCTTTTCCTCCGTAATGATTCCCGATACATTTCCCCTCTGGCTTTCACGGTGATAGTCCGCACCGCCTGTCACGATTTGAAATTTCTCCTTCTTCGCCCATGCCTGCGCCTTTTGGTTAAGATCCTTGTCCTTATCCTTGCCGTTGAAAATCTCACATCCGTCAATATACTTCGGGTTTGCTCTGTGAATATACGGTCGGAACGGATGCGCCTGAACGATTATCGCTCCGCTCTCCTTTACAAGCTTATAAAATCTGCGCGGACCTTTGAAAAGCATATTACCGTTTTTTCTTAGAAAATCCTCATCAATTCCGTAAACGAGATAGTCGTTCGTCGTTGCAAAATATCTTATCTCCATTCCGAGCAGAACCGTGAAGTCATCGCCTGCGGCTTCAAGGGCACAGTGATAACCTTTGAGATATTTGTCAACGTCGATCTGCCTTTTAAAAGCACTGTCCGTTCCGAAAGTCAGAAACGAATAATGATCCGTAATCACAAGACCACTGTAACCTATTGACTTGTAGAATTCAACCGTGTCCTTTGCCAAGGCCGCCGCACATTCGCTCGTTTCGGCAGTATGGCAATGCAACTCGTATTTGTATTTCATCGGGTTTCCTTCTTTAATCGGTAATTATCAGGCTTTTATTTTCTTCTGACCTTGGTAACGTGTAATGCACGCAACTACAAAAAAGTTAATTTCAATAAGCGTTTCTGCTTTGATGAGATCTTACTCCCTCGGTCGGCTTCAGCGATGGAGGAACCCACGCACGGGAATAGTCCCTTCTGGCCTTGGGTCGATGTGGGCATCGACCCCTACGGATTATTCTCTTATCACACTTATCGTAGGGTGCAATACCCACTGCACCGAGAATTTTTCCGTTATTCATCTTCTCTCAAAAATCGCCTCCCCTCGCTTGACAAGGGGAGGTAAATGCTTTTATTTAACTCTCTTCATAATATCGGCAAACACATCGGTAAGCGTCTGCGCCGCAGAATATCCCATTGAGTTAGTCTCATGATAGTGATTTCTGTCAAAACGGTCTCTGCCGCTTGAAAGATACGGCTGCGTCTTGTGGAGAATGAAATCATTCGGAGCGACAACGTAGCCCGTCATATCATTTGTTACACCGAAGATAAGCAAATCCTTATCTTCTGCGATGTCAACGAGCGGAGTCGGATCAATTTCGGGACCTCTGCCCGTTGCCGAATCCTCTGCCGAATCATATCCGCCGTAAGCAACCTCGGGGAAAACTTCGCCGGGCATAAGGAGAATCTGCTGCGAACCGATTTTCATGTATGTCATTTCGGAAATGAGAGCAATTCCGAGATCGCCCTTCTTTGCAGGAACAATCTTTGAGCTCATAACCTTGAGCATTGCGAGGAAAGCAAGCACAGCGTTATCCGCATAGTAATAGAACGGCTGCTGAACAACGGTAATTTCCGGCTTCATCTTCTCGTCGTTGTCGATTGAAAGAGCGGCCTTTCCGAGAGTCTCACCCTGAAGCTCGGTCCTCTTCCATCTATCCTCAATATCCGGATAGCCCGGGTCGACAGCGCCGATAGCACCGATACCGTAAAGGACATTGACATCCTTTTCCTTATAAATCGTCTGCCTGAGGAAGTAAGGATAGTCGGCACTGCAAAGAGTGTTGGAGCCGCCGAGTGTATTCGGATGAGCAGCATAGTTGAGGAGCCACGTTTCCTTGCTGCCGTCATCGGGAACAAAGCGAATCCTTGTCAATGTATCATGAAGGACTACCGGAGGACGCTTATCATACTGAGCGTCGGGAACATGAGTTGTTCCGATATAAAGATCACCCTTTTTGCGATTGTCATAAGCCTCAAGGCATACTTCCTTGACGGTCTTAAAAATCTTCTGCATATATGTATCGACCTTGCCGCTCTTCGGGAGCTTGCCCCAATAGCCTACGGTATCAAATCCGCCGTGGGTATGCGAGCAGCAAACATTGATCGCCTTGCACTTTGCCTTGCTCGAAAACTCTTCAAGGCTCGCTCTGATTATACTTACCTCAAAATTGGTAAGGCCGATAACGTCGGCACAGACCATCATTACGCCGCCCTCATCGCCGCAGCCGATCCACATTGCGCTTATTGTAATCGGGTCATGGAAGCCTGTCATTTTCTGAGCCATCTTATGTCCCGCTATGTAATAGGTCTTGGACTCAAAATCGTCCGGCATCGTCTCTTTCATTGCAAAGCCGACGTCAAACTTATCGTCTGTTTTATTAGAGATTTTTACAGGCTGAACCTTCGGCAAATCCTCGGGATAACCTTTTTTGGCAAGTCTTTTACCCTTGCTTTTCGTAATTTTCTTCACGGCGCTTGCCGCAAGATCTGCTATATCCATATGTTTGACCTCCTTGAAACGCTCTTTTGTTTCTATATAATTATATCACGACATATAGATATAAACAAGTTAATTTTTTATGAATTTGTATAGACAAAACAAACTGTTGCATGAAAATATATTGTGTGATATACTTAATGAAGTTTAAACCTTGGAGGAGTATAAATGAAAGTATGCAAGTATTGCAACAGTGAGTGTGATGACACCGAGAAGGTCTGCCATTCGTGCGGAGCGTCGGAATTCAGCAACAAGTTCCGTAACTGCGGTACGGTTTTTGATTCGGGTTTCTGCCCGAATTGCGGTGTTAAGGTCGGACAAAAGCCGCAGACGTGTCCTAAGTGCGGAAACGAATATTATACAAACGCCTGTCCGAATTGCGGATACAACGGTTCGGTTCAAAACGCGCATCAGACGACAACCGCATTTCAGACATCACCTGCAGCTAATAGCTTTAATAACAACAGGCACAATAAAAGCAAGACCTCAATAGGAACAATACTGTTATGGATTTTTTTCCTGCCTGTCATGGTTATCGTAACCATATGGAAATCAGAAAAGCTGGATAAGAAATGGAAAATCATACTGACTGTTATTATTTTGGCTTTCTACTTAGTCGCCGGAGCAGTAAACAACGATACGACATCAACAACGGCATTTATTGCCGGTCTCGGATTTTGAAATTAAATAAACTGTTACAAATTTATTTTTAGCTATTCTGTCGGCGGCAGTATCGGCTGCAACAGTTTGATACTAAGATGCTGAATAATGGGAGGAATTTTTATGAGACTCAAAAAATACATTGCAGAATTTTTAGGCACGGCAATTCTTGTACTTTTCGGCTGCGGAACGGCTGTTTTCAGCGGCGGACTTTCCGGCGGAACAGGTAACGGCACGCTCGGTGTTGTCTCAATCGCCCTCGCGTTCGGTCTTTCAATCGTATCCGGTGCATATTCAATCGGTCATATTTCGGGCTGTCATGTCAATCCGGCAGTTTCGCTCGCAATGTTCATCAACGGCAAGCTTGACATAATCGACCTTATCGGCTACATTGTCTCTCAGGTTGCCGGTGCATTTGCAGGCAGCGGCTTGCTTATGCTCATTACCAAGGAGACTGCTGCAGATGGCTTGGGCTCAAACGGCTACGGCGAGCTCAGCAGTGTCGGTATATCCATGACGGGTGCAATTATTGTTGAAATTGTCCTGACGTTTGTCTTCGTTCTGACTGTTCTCGGTGTTACCTCAAGCGAAAAGTATTCCTCGGTTGCAGGTATCGTTATCGGTCTGACGCTCACCTTTGTACACATCATCGGAATCCCTCTCACAGGTACCTCGGTCAATCCTGCCAGAAGCCTTGCTCCGGCAGTTTTAGATGGCGGTATTGCTCTCAATCAAGTATGGGTATTTCTTGTCGCTCCGCTTGCCGGCGCGGCATTGGCAGGTATTATTTTTAAATTTCTCTTCAAGCCTAAAGAGATCTGACATATTTAATATATCAATGAAAGCTCTGCTCTCCCCTTGAATTTCGAGGGGAGTTGTTATTTTACGGCGAATCGGATAAAAATAAAGCGACACCGCATTGTCAGCTCTCTTCCCTTCCCTTTTTGTTGATTTCATGTCCGAAATGTGATAGAATAGCTTCGGTGATTTTATGCTTAAGAAAAACGATGAAATATATCTGACTGTCAAAAGCTGTACCGTACAGGGCAGCGGCGTCTGTGACCATGACGGCATGACGGTCTTTGTTCGCGGAGCGGTAACAGGCGACCGCGTGCTTGCTCATATTATCAAGGTCAAAAAGACTTATGCCGTCGGCATTATTAAAAAGCTTGTGCAGCGTTCACCGATGAGAGCAAAAAATTTCTGCCCTATTGCGGAAAAATGCGGCGGATGCTGCTTTGCTCATATAAAATATGAATCGGAGCTTGAAATCAAAGCACAGCAGGTTGCCGACAATTTTAAGCGTCTCGGCAAGCTCGATATTACGCCGGCTCCGATCATTCCGTCGCCCTCTGCTGAGCGATACAGGAACAAAGCACAGTACCCCGTCGGTTCGGACGGAAGATTTGCGACGATAGGTTTTTATGCGCCGATGACACACCGAATAATCGACTGTGCCGATTGCCTTTTACAGCCGAAAGAATTTTCGGAAATAACCGATATTTTCCGCAACTGGATCCGTGATAAAAAGATAAGCGTTTACAATGAAGCCGACGGATCGGGAATTATTCGTCATATTTATATTCGCAAGGCGGTCGTCACAGGTCAGATAATGGTCTGCATCGTCGCCAATTCAGACAGTATTCCTCATGCGGAAGCTCTGATTGAACAGCTCAAGGAAATTGACGGCTTGGCAAGCGTTATTCTGAATATAAACCGCGATAAGACAAATGTTGTGCTCGGCAAGGAATGTAAAACGCTTTTCGGGAGCGATTACATCACCGACGAGCTTTGCGGCTTAAAATTCAATCTCTCTCCCCTTTCGTTTTATCAGGTCAATCACGACGGAGCGGAAATTCTATACAACAAAGCTAAAGAATATGCCTCTCTCACAGGTAGTGAAACGCTCGTTGACCTTTACTGCGGAACGGGTACGATCGGACTGACCATGGCAAAGGATGTCAAAGACTTAATCGGTGTTGAAATCATTCCGCAGGCTATTGAAAACGCAAAAGAAAATGCAAGACTAAACGGCATTGATAATGCGGAATTTATTTGCGCCGATGCGGCACAAGCGGCGTCAACTCTGCTTGAAAGAGGAGTAAAACCCGACATTGTCATCCTTGACCCTCCGAGAAAGGGCTGCGACGAAGCATTGATAAAAACCGTCGCCGAGATGTCACCCGAGAGAGTGGTTTATGTCTCCTGTGACAGCGCAACCCTCGCCCGTGACTGCCAACGCTTTGCCGCCCTCGGCTACCGAACGCTCACCGCCACCCCCGTCGATATGTTTCCCCACACGGCACATGTCGAGACTGTTGCGTTATTGGCAAAATAATGTTTGGCAGTTATATTTTGCACGATACAAATATTTACATTTTCGGGGAAATAAGATGATGAATTATCGGAACAGTCAGTCCTTCCGAATATTTTAACGAGGTTTTAAATAATTGATTTTATTAAGCATAAATCCTCCCGCAGGCTACTTCGGCACTGCTTCGCATGCTTTGTTGCTTAAAATCAGCCTCAGAGGTATGACAAATCTTCTGAGCAAATTACCGAATCATCATAAAAGCTGCCCTCAACCGTTAAGGCCTGAGGCAGCTTTTTATATGGCTATAGAATATAAATAGCAAAAAAGATTGTTAATTTTTTTGTTTTTCTCTTGATTTAATTTCATAATCGTATATAATTATTATACAACTATTTGGAGGTTTGTTATGGACGAGAATAAAAAGGAGCAGTTCAACAGAATTGATGAGCTCCTTAAAGATACTTCAGCCGAAAACAGAATCAAGTTCAATGAGGACGAAGCAATAGATATACTTTCCGAGCAGGAGGATAAGCCTGCCGAGCTTGAAGAAGCTGTTGTTAGCGGCATTGAAGCGAATCCTATAGCAGAGGATGAACACAATGATGAAGATTCAAGCGATTCTGTCTGCATAATTGATGAGACTTCAACGACGCTTGAGCTTACCGACAGTGCGGAAGCTTATCAGAATATCGCTGACGGTGCGCCTGTCAAGAAGCACAGGGAAAAGGTTAAATTCAATGCCTTGCAGATTGTTCTGATGTGCGTAGTCGGTGTTGCGCTTCTTTGGTGCATTGTATTTACGACAGATCACACAATTGCCGCTCAGGGCTACTCCCCTGTTTTTTGCGTGCAGACTCAGTCATACGAGGACGGCAGTGCAAGCTTCAAGGGCCTTGGATACAAGATTCAATTCAGGTTTGATTCAAGCGGAAATTTGACGCAGAAGTGCGTACCCGCCTGGAAAGACGGTCCTAACGACATTGCCGATAAGCAGGAAAGCGGAGCATCGTTCCAGTAATATTGCGAATAATTAACCGTCCGTACAGTGCGGACGGTTTTTTTGTTGACATGACAATAATAACACAAGCTGCCGCTTCGGATAACCGAAGCGGCAGTTTTACTGTCAATTATACAAGAACCTTTGAAAGGAATTCCTTACAGCGGTCTGTTTTGGGATTCGAGAAAAATTCGGCAGGAGTGTTTTCCTCAACCATTCTTCCGTCGTCCATGAAAATAACTCTTGTTGCCGCCTCTTTGGCAAAGCCCATCTCGTGAGTAACAACAACCATCGTCATGTTTTCTTCCGCAAGCTCTTTCATAAGTTCAAGAACTTCGCCGACCATTTCCGGGTCAAGCGCCGACGTAGGCTCATCAAAGAGAATAACCTCCGGATGCATTGCAAGCGAACGGATGATTGCAATTCTTTGCTTCTGTCCGCCCGAAAGCGTTGAAGGGTATGCATTTGCCTTTTCCTCAAGACCGATTCTTTTAAGAAGCACCATAGCCTCTTCCTTTTTCTGCGCCTTGATCTCTTTTGCACTTGGAATATTATCCGTATACGGATGCTTTTTCATTCCGAGCTTATGGAAAAAATTATCCTTTTTAGCTTTCTTCATTTTCTTTTTCTCAACAAGATACGGAGAAAGCATTATATTTTCAAGCACCGTCTTGTTATTGAAAAGATTAAAGTGCTGGAAAACCATTCCTATTCGCTCTCTGTAGGTGTTGATATTTACGCTGAGATCCGCAATATTAACTCCCTCAAAGATAACCTGACCGGAGGTCGGATCCTCCATACAGTTAAGGCAACGGAGAAAGGTTGATTTTCCCGAACCCGACGGTCCGATAATAACAACTCGTTCGCCCTTTTCAATCGTTACGGAAATATCCTTAAGAACATGATGATCGCCGAAACTTTTATTCAGCTTAACTACGTCTATCACTCTTTCTCAGTCTCCTTTCCATAAACTTAATGCCAAGCGTGATGAGGCAAACAATTATAATATAAATGACTGCCATTACAAGGTACGGCACCATAAATTCATAGTTGTTTGTTCCGATATCGTTAAACACCTTATACAAATCCATTGCTCCGACGAAAGAAACGATTGACGTTTCCTTGACAAGCGTGATAAACTCGTTGCCGAGGGTCGGAAGAATATTCTTGATAGCCTGAGGAATAACGATTTTAAACATTGTTGTCGCATAGCTCATACCGACGGAGCGTCCGCCCTCAAGCTGACCCGGGTCAACGGATAGGATACCGCCGCGCATTATTTCCGAAACATAAGCACCGCTGTTCAGTCCGAAAACCGTAATCGCAACATTCAAGCCGTCAATCTTAATTCCCATCAATGGCATAAGAACATAATAGAAAACAAGAAGCTGAACGACCATAGGCGTTCCTCTGAAAATCGCAACATAAAACGAGCATATCTTATCGAGAACTCTCGGAAGCGTCCTGTATTTCGGAAGAACACGGATCGATGCAATCAGCGTACCGATTGCAATACCGATGAGCAAACCGATTATTGCAATTTCCATTGTATTCTTCAAGCCCGTGAGAACGTTGTGATAACCGCCGTTGTCGATAAAGGCTTTGAGAAACTTTTCGATTTTGATATCAAAATTACCCATAAAAAATCCTCTTATAAGAACAAATACCCCACTTATTCAGTGGGGCTTTGCTTTTATTCCACTTTAATTATGCAACTTCGTTAATTGACTTAACAATGCTGTCTGCCGGAGCAGAGTCAATAATAACGTAGTTGATGTTTCCGTTGATAAGGTCCTGAATTGCAAGAGAACCGTTCTTGTAGCCCTTGCCCGTAACCTTGAGGTTGTTTGAGGCGTAGTCGCTCTCATTGTTGATGTACATACCGCCGGTTGTACCGTTCTGATAACCGATCTTAACAGAAGCGTCAAAGCTCTGGAGCTTTTTGAGAACATCATCGGCTGTCTTGCAGTCATCAAATGTTGTATCGTCGCCCTTAACAACAACTCTCTGAGATGCCTTGTAATATGTCTTTGAGAATGTAACGGATGCTTCTCTGTCCGGATTAACCGTAAGTCCTGCCATTGCGATATCGCACTTGTGCTGACCTACAGAAAGGCAAACAGCGTCAAAGTCCATGTTATCAATAACAAGCTCTTTACCAAGCTCATCGGCAAGAAGCTTAGCGATCTCCATATCAATACCTGCGTATGAATCGCCTACAGTGTACTCAAACGGCTCAAAAGCGGCATTTGTAGCAACGACGAGCTGATCCTTTGAAGAATCCTTAGCGGCCGACTTAACAAGCACCGGCTCACCACCGCTAGAGTAACGAGAGCAAATCTCATCAAATGTGCCGTTGCTCAATATCTTGTCAATAAATGCGTTTGTTTTTTCAAGAAGCTCCGGCTGTGCCTTATCAACACCGAATGCATAGTTTTCATTAGTAAGGTCGATACCAATAACCTTTGCTGCCTTAACATCGTCTTTCTTACCGCAGCCTGCAAGCATTGCAACACTTGCAATAAGTACTAATGACATTACAATAGCTATAAATTTTTTCATAGTTTTGTCCTCCTCTGTTTTTTTGACGTGAACAATATACCACTTTATATTGAATATGTCAAGCAAAAAACGAATATTTATTCATAAATATTATTATTTTCTGATTTTAAATACTATTTTCAAAACATTGTTGATGTTTTTGTGCATAATATTAGGTCTGTGTCCGTCCTCAGGGAAAAGTATAGCGCACTGATCGCCGCCGAGTGTGACTGTCGAAAGCTCGGTGCCCTCATAGAAAGCGATATCGTCGCCTCTTTCAAAGCCGTTATCCGTCATATTGAGCGAATCAATCGGTGCCCAGTCCATTTCCTCACTGCCGTCGAGAACTATCTGGAGGTCTATGTATTTCCTGTGGCTCTCAAATTTTCTCTGCTCCCTCGGCTCGGTATCATAGCGGCTGACTGCGGCAAAAAGGTCGTCGCCGTGAATATCGTATCTGTCGGGCTTCATGTCCGTCTTTTTGAAGTTTTCAATAAAGTCCATAATGTCCTTTGCATGTGGAATTTCGCTGTAAGAATCCAGCTTGTCAATCGTTGTTACTATCATGGTAATTTTCCTTTCATATTATATTATCACGTCTCAGCCTTAATTCTGTCCGAATTAACATTGCAAAGCTTTGCGTAAATTCCGCCGAGCTTCAGAAGCTCATTATGCGTGCCCTGTTCGGCAATTCTGCCGTTTTCGAGCACAATTATATTATCCGCCTTCATAACAGTCGAAAGCCTGTGAGCAATGACTATCACCGTGCGGCTCTTTGAAAGCTCGTCAATCGCCTGCTGAATGAGTGCTTCCGTCTCGTTGTCGACCGCCGACGTTGCCTCGTCGAGAATCAAAATCGGTGAATTTTTAAGCACCGCTCTTGCGATTGCAATTCTCTGCTTCTGTCCTCCCGAGAGGCGAACGCCTCTCTCGCCGATTATTGTATCATATCCATCGGGCATTTTGCACACAAAATCGCTCACTCTCGCCGTTTCCGCCGCTTTGATTACATCCTCGCGGTTCGCCGAGGGATTTCCGTAAGCAATGTTGTCATAAATTGAACCGTTGAAAAGAAAAACATCCTGCAAGACCATTGAAATGTTTTCTCTGAGCGATTTGACCGTTATATCCTTGATATCCTTGCCGTCAAGACGCACCGTACCGCTGACAGGGTCATAAAATCTTTCCATGAGCGAAACGATCGTCGATTTTCCGACGCCTGTAGCTCCGACAAACGCAACCATTTTTCCTGCATCAATCTTAAATGAAATATCCTTAAGCACAGGCTCATTCTCGTTATAATAAAACGAAACGTGATCAAACTCCATCTCGCCATTTGCCCTGCCGATGTCATCTGCATTCTCGCTGTCCTTGATTTCCGACTCCATATCGAGAATACTCAGCACTCTGTGACCGCCTGCAAATGCATTCTGCATATCTTCAATAATTCTTGAAAGCGCCGCTATCGGCGAATAGAAAAGAGAAAGATACATAAAGAAACCTACAACGTCGGAAACGGAAAGCACATCCTTCAGCGCAAGCGTTCCGCCGATTCCCATAACAAGTACCGAACCGACCGAAGTAAGAAATTCAATTGTCGGGAAGAAAATCGAAGCAACAAAATTTGCACGGACATTGACAAAACTGTACCGCTTGCAATACTCCTTCATGCTCATATATTCTTCTTTCTCTCTTCCGAAGGATTGAATCTCACGGATTCCCGAAATATTGTCCTGAACCTTGCCGTTGACCTCGGCAAGCACCTCTTGGTTGCGTTTGAAAAGAGCGTGAACCTTGCCGGAAAATTTCATTGTTACGAATAAAATCAGCGGAATGGGAATAAGCGAAATTGCCGCAAGAATCGGATTGATTGAAAAAATCATTATTGCAACCAATATGACAATGAGAATGTTTGAAAGAAGATCGGGCAAAGCATGTGCGATAAGCGTTTCCATGTTCCTTGAATCGTTTATGACTCGGCTCATTATTTCGCCGGTTTGTTTATCGCCGAAAAATCTCATTGAAAGTGATTGCAGCTTATTATAAACATCAAGCATCATATCGCCGACGAAATTCCATGCGGCAACGTGAGCCTTGTATTTTGATACGAATGTCAGCAGCGCTTTGACTATGTACGATGAAAGTATTACTGCCGCAAACACAAGGACTCGTTCCTTGGTCGCCGTTCCGTCAGTCAAGGCTCCCGTCAGCCTGCGAACCGCATCCGGCATAACAAGACTGACGGCGGAGGATCCGAGCAAGGCGAGGACGGTCAATATCAATGCGCCCTTGTACGGTGCCGCCATTTTCAAATATCTTTTCATATCCTTCAATTTATCAACCCCAAAAAATCATATAAACTATTTTATATTCTTTCTTTCGCTTTTTCAAGAGTTATTTTAAAAAAGGCTGTCGCCGAAGCAACAGCCCTTGATGTTTTATTCGTTATCCTCACCGGGTATTCTATCTGTCTTGATTGATTCAAAGAACTCATTGTAGTGCTCCGCCCACTTTTCAACGTCATCTCGGTCATATTTGGTCGGGAACAGCGGTTCAACAAGCTTCACCCTGCCAAACCATCCGACAATTTTAAGTCCCTTGTTTCTCAACTCCGGCATTTCATTGAGAAGCTTCAGCTTATTCTTGACAGTTGAAACAATTTTATTTTTTCTGAGATATTCAATTTTGTCCGTGTTAAGCTCGGCAAGCTCTTCGGCGGTCAGAATTCCGCTTGCGATAAAATCGCTGACATCCTTCGCCGTGAGATATGGAAGAAGATTTTTTTCCAGCGCAATCGTACATGCGGCAAATCCGATTTCATGGAAAAATTCACGTTCATATTTCCAGAGCGTATCGCAGTTAAACAAGCCGTCCCTGTCCGCCTCGACCGCTCTCGCAAGTATCGTGCCTGCCTTAATTGAATATCCTATTCCCGAGCCCTTGAGCGAAATTGTCATACATGCGCTGTCGCCGACTGCGGCATAACCGTCGGCAATAAAAACCGCCAACGGCTGACGAACGGGGATATCGACCACCTTACCTCCGCGAACAAGCTCACGTCCGACATGCTCGTTTTTTTCGCAAACAAAATCAAGATTTTCTTTTATATCCGCTTCGGTCACTTCTCCGAATCTTGCAATAAGAATGTCCGCGCTGTCAGGCTCGGTTATAAGCCATGTGAAGCCGACCGTTCCGTTTGCATTGACGTAGACATAATATCTGTGTTCGGGATCGGGCTTGCCCTCAATCCTGTTATAATATGCACGGTAAACATGAAGCCGGTCAAAGCGTCCAAGCTCCTTTTGGACATGAGTAAAATCTGGCAAATTCCGACGCACCGGCGAATCAATTCCACAGGCATCAATTACAAGATCGGCAAGTCTTATGCCCTGCGATGTCATTATGCCGATAATACGGCTGCCGAGAACAACAGGTTCACGCACCTCACAGCCGAACGCAAAGTGCACCCCTGCCTTTTCGCAAAGATCAATGAGAAAAGCTAAAAGCTCACGGCGTTCAACGATGAGAGTCGAAGCAGATTTCTCCTCCGGAAGTGTAACGGGGGCAACTGTTTCATCAATCGGAACAAGCGTTATAACATTATTCGGAGCGTGCCACTCCTCGGGATATGTGATCCCTGCATAATCAAAATACGCAGAATCCACCGGATCCTTTTGGTCATAGCCGAGGTTTTCTCGCGCATAGCGTTCATAAACGGTAACTTTGTGACCGAGCTGCGCAAGCTTCCATGCTGCTACAAGTCCGCCGTGACCTGCTCCGGCAACAATAATTTCAGACATTTTTGTGCACCTCTTCTCATAATTATTCTCTGTTTTCATTATACTCAAAATAAAAGTGCCTGTCAACTTTGAGCAAACAATAGCAGTGCATTGTAAAAAAAGCCCGTTGCGTTAAAAATAATAACTTTTTTTATAAAAACTATTGCTTTTTTCTCCAAAATATATTAGAATATCAGTCGTTGACACTTTCAGCAGATGCTACTGTGGCTCAGTTGGTAGAGCAGCTCATTCGTAATGAGCAGGTCGTCGGTTCGAGTCCGACCAGTAGCTCCAAGCCGCAAGCCTTTGTGTATCAAGGGCTTGCGGCTTTTTCTATACCTGATTTAAGGCAGTAAAAAACGGTGATTTTTGCGGTTTTGGGATTTATTGCTTCAAGAATATATTTTTATGGGTTTCTTATAAATAAATCGGAGCGGTTAGCTTTTCGGCTTTCCGCTCCTTTTTGTTTATTATTATAATGTATGTTTCTACTCAATCGAAATCATCTGATGTATTTCAACCTTGGGTACCGTAAATGAGACTCTTCCGTCGGAGTAGTTAAAGCTGATTTCTTCATTCTGCGGCACGAGAATAACTCTTTTCGGTTTGTTGCATTTCACGCTGACGTCAACATTATAAAGAGGAACTATATCCTCGATCACCTCCGTATTCTTGCCGCGCACCGTCGTGTGAGAATAAAGAAGGTGAACGATCTTTCTGTCGTTCTGTTGAAGTAGGGTAACGATACCCCTGTCGGGCATTGAGCTTTCAATCGTAAAATTGCCGTTCATAAGTCGTTCAATAACGTATGCAACAAGCTCCTTGATGTGGAAATCGCCGGATTCCGCATAGCCCCTGAAAATATCCCAGCCGATATAAGCGACGTTGCCCTTGATCGCAGCGGTCGGATAGGTAAGCCTTCTGTCGTTCGGCGCATGCTGATGTGAGCAGAAATGCTCGGCGGTGCGGTTAAAATAGGGATTCTGTCCGTTTGCAACGATTTCGGCATCAATATTGTCAAAGCGATAATTCACCGCACGCATAAGGTACTCGGTTTTGCCGTTTACCGTATCAAATTCCGGGATAAAATATGTTGGTCTGAATTCGTTCTCGCCGATAAACTTAACTCCTGTATCAATGCAAAACTCGTTATTTTTATCAAGACCCGATTTGCCGGAAAGAAGAAGCTTGCCGCCCTGCGAAAGATAGTCGTCTATCTTCGATTTAATCTTTTCGTCAAAGACCCAAATATCCGGCAGGATAAGCATTTTATACTTTGTAAAATCTTCATCAAGATCTATAAAATTATAAAGTCTGTTTGTTTCAAGTAGAATACGGTTTGCGCCCGCATCGTGCCATCCGCCTTCGCCTCTGCCTTTGATACATTCCGCAGCAAGAACAGCTATATCGGCAATATACTTTACCCCCTTGCACCACGGCTCTTTAGCTTCGACCTCTGCATAAGCCTTTCCTATAAGGGCATAGGTCGATTTATTGAGCAGTCCTTCCGGATGCATCTGGTCGCCGATTGAACATCCGCCACCCTCCGCAAGAGAAAGCGCAGTCTCATAACGGAGTGCATTCGGATGCTTAAATCCGCCGAATTCTCCCCATGTCTGATGAAATTTACCCGTCATGCCGAGGAAGCAATCGCGTTGAGTTCTCGCATATGCCGCAGACATCGGGAAATGGTCGTATCCCCAGCCGCCCGTAGGAAGGCTCTCCAATTCGAGGCAGTCGATCGTGTCAATGAGATCACGCCTGCCCTTTGAAACATGACCCGAATTTTGAAAAATAATTGTTTCGGGATTATGCTTATGAACAGCCTCCTCTACCCTGTCAAGATAGTTGCGGTACACCTTCCTGCCGAAGGCTTCAACATCCTTAATATTATTGTAATCAAGCCCTGCCGCGGTCATGTCCGCACGGCATTTTTCGCAGCAGCACATCGGTTCACCGACAATATCAAGGAAGATCTCGCATGGATTGTAGTTGACCATAACCTCCTCTATCTCGGCAATAAGCTTGTCAAGATAAGCCGTATTGAAGCACATCATATGATAGCCGGCGTGCTCAAAATCGGGAGCCTTGCCGATATTCGACGGTTCGACTCTCAGCCAATCGTGATGCTCAACCGCGTCCTTTTCATCGAAGCCTGCCGAGATATATACGGGAGCACGAACTCCGATTTCCTCGCAGGCTTCAAGCTGAGCCTTGAGAAGGTCGAATTTCAGTGTCGGATTCATTGTGTTGACTTTTGTCGGATGATATGAATATCCGTGATGGCACTTTGAGAAAACCGTAATTGAATCAACATGACCCATCTTCAGCGTCTCCTGCCATTCCTTTTTATCAAATCTTGCGCCGACATCGGGAATGAGCGGCGAAGTGTGAAAATCAAGGTGTACCTGTCTTAATCTGAAATCTTTCATAAGTTACCTCCGATAGTTGTGTATAAACAATATAATCTATTTGCAAGAATAATTCAAGCTTTTTAATCATTTCTGTCTGTCTTTGTCTCAGCTTCGCGGCGTTTTTTTCGGCGCTCTCGATTGATATGGCGTTCAAAATCGCCGTTATTTATCAGCTCGGTGAGGACAAGCTGTTCAAAAGTAGGAACAGTGCAAGAATAAAATCCGAGTCTGTCATTGAACGGCTCGACAAGCCTTTTGGGAAGAACCATATATCCGACACGCATGGACGGAGAAATTGTTTTTGAAAACGTATTGAGATAAATAACGTTATCGTGATCGGAAAGGGAAAAAATTGTCTCTGTCGGCTTTGATGAAACCGAAAACTCGGAATCGTAGTCCGATTCGATGATAAATCTCTCGCCTTTTTCCGACCAGCGTATGTATTCATAGCGTTTTGAAGCCGAAGCCGTGACGCCTGTCGGGAAGCTCCTGTACGGCGTTGTGTGCAGGACGTCCGCATCTGTTTTAGCGAGTGCGGCTCCGTCAATTCCGTCGTTGCAAAGAGGCAACATCTCATATCTTACACCCGCCGCACGGTAAACCTGCTCAATTTTTTGATAAGACGGCGATTCAATGGCATAGACCTTATCACGACCGAGCAGGTCTACGATAAGCCTGTAAAGATATTCCGCACCCGAACCGATAACTATTTGCTCAATTTCAACGTTTATTCCCCTGTTGCGTGCAAGGTACTGCTTCAATGCGGCTCTAAGCTCTACGCAGCCGACATTCGGTGACTTTTCAAGAATAACTTCATTATAATCAGTCAAGACCCTGCGCATTGTCTTGCTTAAAAGTGAAATTGAAAAGCTTGAGTGTGTCGAAGACGCATGGAATTTCAGCGAATCTGATATATGCGAGACCTTGGCAAAGCCGTCATTGGAGCTGAAAATAACAAAATATCCGCTTCGCTCTCTCGGCTCGATATATCCCTCGTCGCACAGAAGCTCATACGCATGTTCAACGGTTATCGTGCTTACTCCGAGCTCATCTGCAAGCAGCCTCTTTGACGGCAGCTTACTGTTAAATTCAAATGCTCCGCTTGTTATATCGTCTCGAATCTGCCTGTAAATTTGCAGATATACGGGGTGTTTTTGTTTGTCGATTATATATTTCATCTGGTTATACATTTTTCTCCGTTTCTGACTATTTTATATTATCAGAGCTATTATATAATATTTCCAACAGATTTGCAAGGAGGAAAACATAATGCAAACAAAAAGAACAGCAAGGCAGAATACAATGTGGCTTTGCACAACGGCAGTGCTCATGGCTATGAACGTGGCACTCAGCTCCTTCGGAGTTCCCGTAGCGGGCGGACATCTCTATCTTAATGACATCGTTATATGCACGGCGGCAATAATTCTTGACCCGTTGGCAGCATTTATGGTCGGCGGAGTCGGAGCATTTCTCGGAGATCTCTTCTTCTATCCGACCCCGATGTGGGTTTCACTTATAACACACGGCTTGCAAGCAATAGTCATTTCCGTTTTCTCCCACTATGTTTTGAAAAAGAAGCCCGTGCTCAGCTCGGGAATCGGCGTCGCTGTCGGCGCAGTAATAATGGTTGTCGGCTATTCAATCGGCAGAGCATTTTTCTACGGCACTCCCGAGGCGGCAATATTAAAGCTTCCGTTCCAGATTCTTCAGGCGGCTGTCGGCGCAGTGTTCGGTATGCTCCTTTGCTGGAAATTCGGCATACATAAGCTCTACACGAGCAAGCTCATGAGAAGATAAAGAAAATATGCCGGTTTACGTTTCTCGACCTGCCGACAACCCCGGCTCAAAAATGGAGCAAAGAATTATAAACTGACAAGAAAAGCAGCAATGTATCAGTCACAATACATTGCTGTTTTTTCATTCATGATTCTTTTTGTTTTATTTTCTCAACGCTGTCGTTTCGTACAAGCTCACGCAAGGACTTCATATATTCCGAAAAGTCCGTTTTGTCGTTTCCGTATGTCATTTGCAGGTCATATTCAAGCGGAAGCCATGTTGAAATGTCACTCTCATTATGCTGAATAAGAGCTTCCAGGCTGTCTATAGCCTTGTAAATTTTCGCTTCAAGAGTTTTTCTTTCTTCCATTTCACTGTAAAGCGCCGCCAGTTCCGTGCAAAACGGTTCGGGCAGAGATTTTACCCAATCAAAAAGAAGCATTTCTTCCTGCTTTTCATTTTCTACGGTTTTCTCGAATGTGGGGATATCTCCGGTGAATGCTTCGCCAAGGTCATGTATGAGGCACATTTTAAATATTTTTTCAAAATCCGCTTTGGGAAATTCATCACTGACAAAATAGGCCATAAGAGTCATTCGCCACGAATGTTCGGCAACGCTTTCCCTGCGTCCGCCCGAGGTATAGCAATGTCTTGTTGCGTCCTTGAGCCGTTCGGCAACGGCAAGCGTTTCAATTAGCTTTCTCGGTTCCATGAAATTTGCTCCTCAGGTCATTTTTATCGGCATGATTTTATCGCCGTCAAATTCAACCTTATCAATGCAAAGAAATCTTGCGTCACGGTCTTTGATATTCTCACGGCGGCGGTGGTAAACCATAAGCATCTCGCCGCCCTCAAGCAGAAAATAACCGTTGTGTCCGGGTCCTTCGGCAACTCCGGGCTGCGAGGAAAGGATTGTTCCGAGGCTCTCAAACGGGCCGAGAGGGCTGTCGGAAATTGAATAGTCAACACGGTATGTTCCCTCTCCCCAGCTTCCGCAGGAATACATGAAATAATATTTGCCGTCCTTTTTCATCATGCAAGGACCCTCAACATAATCGTGCGGAGTAATTTCTTTGAAGGTTTCGCCGTCATCAAACGGAACAAAGCCTGTCATTTCCTCGTTCATTTTACACACATTGCAGTGTTTCCAGCCGCCGTAGTAAAGATAAACCGTACCATCATCGTCTTTGAAAAGATGAGCGTCGATCGGCTGAGCACCGTTGATTATTGTACCTATCAGTGATTTGCCGAGGTAGCCTTTAAAAGGACCCGTCGGCGAATCGGAAACGGCAATTTCAAGGCCGCCGCCTTCATTATCCTCATGGATATCGTTTGAGGCGAATATGTAATAATATTTTCCGTTTTTTTCGATAATTGTCGGCGCCCAAACGGCTTTCTTCACCCAAGGAAAACCGGACATGTCAATAATCGATTCAAATTTTTCCCAGTGCTCAAGATCGTCGGAGACAAACATATCATGGTTGAGCTGCTGCTCGTAGGGAAGGCTTCTTGTAACGTAAATGCAGTATTTTCCGTTGTAAATTCTTGCTTCCGGGTCGGCATGCCAAGCCTCGGAAATCGGGTTGTTAAATTTAATATCCATAGTGCTTTTCCTTTCGTTTTCTGATTATACTTTATCATAAAAACCGTCATTAAGCAAGAGAAAATCGGCATTGTTGGACTTAGAATCCATGTGTGATATAATGAACATATTGGAAGAGAAAGGGAGCAACCCCAAATGGATAAAATCAAAAAAAATTTCGGATTCAGTATGATGAGGCTGCCGATGAACGGCTAAAAAGTTAATATTGAAGAGACCAAGGAAATGGTTGATGCTATCTTGAATGCAGGCTTTCCGGGCATAATGACTGTTCTCTCCGGCATGGGAAACATGGAGCAGATGGAGGATAACATCAGCTTTATGAAGGATTTTAAACCGCTTGACAAAACAGAGCTTGCGGCCGTTGAAAAGGTTCAGAAAATATTTAAAAGCAAAAATCCAATACCGTGTACCGCCTGCCGCTATTGTACGGACGGCTGCCCGAAGCATATTTCAATCCCCGATTTGTTTGCCGATATGAATGCGAAGCAGATATATCACGACTGGAACGCAGACTATTATTATAACGACGTTCACACCTCGGAAGGTCGCAAAGCGTCTGACTGCATAAAGTGCGGCAAATGTGAAAAGGCTTGCCCGCAGCATCTCCAGATTCGTAAGCTTTTGGCCGATGTTGCGGATGCATTTGAAAAGGATTCGGAAGAATAAATCAAAACCGCCGGTTGAACCGGCGGTTTCTCTGACTTGTGAAATTATATTTCGGGAATAACAACCTCAACCTCTTTGCCGAGCTCTGCCGACTTAATGATATGGTCGATAATTGCCTGGTTGTAGAGAATCTGGCTTGACGGAATCGGAGCGGGATCGCCGTTAGCAATTGCATCAAGGAATGAACGGCACTTCTTATAGAAAAGTCCCTTGCCGCTGTTCTCAATAAGGGGAACGACTGTCTGAACCTGCTCGCCCGCAACGTCGTGATAAATCGTCATCGGACCGGACATCTCTCCGTTCCAACACTCTGTTGACGGAATTCTGAGCGCACCCTCCGTACCGAAGATAATTGTGTCACCCGGTGTGTCGGGATGCATAGCCCATGCAATACGGAAATCAAGAACGATACCGCCGTCAAGACGTACAAATGCTGCTGCGAAATCCTCAACATTAAATCTTGCCGCATCCTTCGGGTTATTGTACTTCGGGTTTGTGCCGAAGAAGTTTGAGGTATAGCCCGTAACTGTGAGCGGCTTCGGATAACCGATAGCGTTAAGAACAACATCAAGTGAATAGCATCCGATATCGCCCATTGCGCCGATACCTGCGGTCTTTTTCTCGATGAATGTGCTGTTCGGGATACCGCGACGGCGTCCGCCGCCTGTCTGAATGTAATATATCTTGCCAAGCTCGCCCGACTGAACGATCTTCTTAACCATCTTCATGTTCTCGTCGTTACGGGGCTGGAAGCCGATAGAAAGGAGCTTTCCGCTCTCCTTCTCAGCCTTGCAGATTTCAACCGCTTCCTCTGTCGTAACGCACATCGGCTTTTCAAGAAGAACGTTTACGCCGTGCTTGAGTGAATAAATAGTACACTCGGCGTGCGTCATGTTGTATGTGCAAACGCTTACGGCATCAAGCTCAGGCTCGTTGTCGATAAGCTCCTCGTGATTCTTGTAAAAATGTACATTGTCAAGGCGTCCATCCTTGTTATACCTTGCGGCAAACTTCTCAGCCTTGCCCGGAATGAGGTCAGCCATGGCAACAATGTCAACATCGTCCATGTCGAGATAGCTCTCAATGTGTGCCTCTGCGATCCAGCCTGTGCCGATAATGCCTACCTTGAATCTTCTGCCCGTTGAGACCTTCTCCTCCTCAACGGCCTGGGTGAATTGGTTCAATACTGCGTCAGACATATTTAATCTCCTTTATTTGTTAATTTCTTTAATGTAATCAATACTCATTTTTGCGCACTCAAGCGGAGTCTTGTCAAGAGCGGGCTGATCCTGCTCAACAACAACCCACGATGTGCCGGCTTTCTTGCAAGCTTCAAGAATTTCAGGGAAATTCTGAACGCCGTAGCCGCAGGGACGGAAGCCAAATGCTTCTTCCTCCTCGGCGTCCTGCGCACCGTCGTCAATGCCGATAAGCTGATAGAGCTTTGCCGGCTTGCCCTTGCCGCTCATGTGGAAATCCTTGAGGTGAACAACGGGTGCTCTGCCCGAATACTTTTCAACATACTTTGCCGGATCCTCGCCGCCGACATTGACCCAACAGGTGTCAAGCTCGGTCTGAAGCTCATCCGGAGTAAGCGTTGAATAGAGAAGATCGAGTCCGTAAACATCTCCAACCTTTTTAAACTCGAAGTCGTGATTATGATAAAGGAATGTGATACCGTACTTTTTACCTATAGCGGCAAAGCGCTTGATTCCCTCAACAGTATCGTCAAAAAGCTCTGCGCCGGGACGTCTTTCCTCAACGGCATACGGAATTGCGATATACTTGCAACCGATCTCGGCATAAGTTGCAATTGTCTTTTCGGGATCTGCATCAAGCTCGTCATACGGAACGTGAGCGGAGATCGGCTCAACGCCTACCTCGGCGCAAATCTTTTTAACCTCTTCTGCCGAATGATCAAAAAGTCCTGCGAACTCGACTCCGTCATAGCCCATGTCCTTAACCTTTTTTATTGTACCTGCAAAGTCCTCCGCCATAGCGTCGCGGACGGAGTAAAGCTGCAAAGCAACAGGAAAACTCATAGTAAAACCTCCTAAGATGTGTTTTGTTTATTCTATCACATAGCAAAAAATATTACAATAAATTTTGATAAATTTATTTAAAAACATACAAAAGACAGATTATAATCGCTCCGTAAAGTGCGCCGAGAAGCATGAGCCACTTGTCTTTAAGAATAACGCTGATGGGATCGCCGTCGGAATCGCCCTCAACGGTCAGACTGTACTTCATACAAATGATAATAACAAGCGGAATCGTGAACGCAATCTTATTGGAATAAATCGCAATCGTTCCCGAATTGACGCACCAAAGAGAATAGAACACTATGCCCAATCCCAGCGTCATATACATGTTTTTATCGAGGAAATCCTTGTTATAATATTTCAGCACCTTCCTTGTATTCTTCTCGCTGTTTATGATTTCACCTCGGCGCTTTCCGAGACCCATATAGAATGAAAACGCCATTACCGTAAGATAAAGCCAGCTTGAAACCGGAATTTCGGTGATCACGGAACCGTAAAGGATACGGATAAGGTATCCCGAAACAAGAATCAGAATATCCAGAAGCACAACATTTTTCAGTCCGAAGCTGTAGCCGAGATTGAGCACAAGATACAGTGCGATCAACAGCCAGCCGTAAAGATTTTTTTCGCAGACAAACCAGTTTATCGCAACGGAATCGACAAGTAAAAAGCACGCAAGCACAGCCGCACTTTTCTTTTGAATTTTCCCCGAAGCAATAGGTCTTGTACATTTGGTCGGGTGGTGTCTGTCCTTTTCGGCATCACAAATATCATTGATTATATAAACAACGGAGCTGACAAAGCTGAACACGACAAAACCGCCGATAACGTGCAAAAGCCTGTCCTTCTGAAGCAGGCTTCCGCCGAAAATTATCGGAAGAAAAAGCAATATATTTTTTATGTAATGCTTTGGCCTTATGAGCCTGATATATTCTTTAAGCTTCATTTTTATGCTCCTTGAGGGTTGCGACTGACTGAATAAGAATTGCCGCCGCCATTATAATATACGGTAAAATCGGGAAATGATACCTCGGTCCTCCGACCAAAAGCATCGTTACTCCGATTGCACCGGCTACGGTAAATATAAACGGCATAAGCTTCGCCGCTCTGCGCTTGACGATCAGGAACACAACACATGCAAACGCAAGAACAAGCGTTATCATGTAAACTGCCTGCGTCCAGATAACGATTATATCCGCCGACGAGAGATTCTCCTCGGATTGACCCGTCATTCTGCCGATAAGTCCTCTGTAGAACGCACCGCCGTTGCCTGCCGTTGCATCGTTATAGAAGGTGCCGAGCGAATATCCCTCGGAATAGAGCGTGACAAGCATTTTTTTCGGCATGAGCTTAATATAATCGCCCGGGTTTTCCTTTATCCATTTCATCGCTTCGGATTTATAAAAAGCGTCCTTCTCCTTGAAGGTCATTTCGCTTTTCTGTTTCTCGGAAAGATAGCCTGCTCCGCCCTCGCCGAAAACCTCAAACTTCGATGTTCCGTCTGCGCCCTCCGAAGCGCCCATAAGGAGATTGTAGCCGCCCGTCGTTGCCTGGTATGCAAAATATCCGCAATTGAAGTAAGCTATGCCGCCGATGACACAAACCGTTACCGCTGCGCCGAGCACAAGGCAAAGATATTGTTTCAGCTTGGCTCTCTGCGTTGCAAGAAGCCAAATTCCCGCTATCAGAAAAACCACACCGAGCGGCCTTGTCCAGTTTGCAAGAGCAAAAAAGATTCCCGAAATCAGGCAAGTGTATATTTTCCCCGTCATCAGCAATGCCGTTGCGCCGAAGGCAAAAGCCATAAAAATCAGCTCCGTCCTCGCCTGTGCGACCTCACCCCAAAATGTGCCCGTAGAGCAGAAAATAACCGTGAACCAATATTGAATTTCCGTATCACCGAATATTTTTCTGATTATATATATGCAAGAAATCAAAATCGCATAAATGCAAAAAATATTGACAAATTTTATCGCTTCAATTGATCCCGTAAGCCTTATCGAAAGTATCAAAAGATTGATAAGACCGTTGCCGAAGATATATGTGTCGTGAATATTGAGCGATGACGGATACCAAACGCCGTTCTTTACCGCATTAGTCGCAAGCTCAAAATATCGCTGAGAGTCAGAAGCAAGCACGACCTTATGAGTCAGCAAAACATAAATCTGTATTCCGAGCATTACGGCCATCGCGATAATGCTCAGAATTTTCAAAACCGATTTATATTTCCTGCCGCCCGACGAAAAAATATTCAGCGGTTCGGCAGCTCTGACATCAAATATTTGTCTGAAGAACATACACTCACCCAATCATAGCATTTAAGGCTTGCGTCGCAATTTGTGCGGCATTGACTTATTTTTCCTCTTTTTTCTTATGGAAAAGAATTTTGTCAACCGGGAAATAGATGAAGAACTGTATTGCCGAGCAAGCCATCGTTGAAATATTTGCGGCAAGCTGAGCAGACAGGCCGAATGAACCGATGAGCCAGCCCTGAATTGTCGGAGCAAGCCATGCCGAGAAGCAGATGAGTGCAACCGTAAAAACAATATAAATCGGCAGAGTAATTGCAATGTTGCTCGACGAGCCGAAGGTCTTTTCACGGTTTACAAAGAATGCGACGATCTGTGCAAGAATATTTGCAATATTGAAAGCAAGGAAATATCCGAAGCCCTTACCCTCGCCGACATAGCTGAAAACAAACCATGTGAAATCCTGATTCATTATCGCCTTTATCTGCGGCAAAAGCATGATAAGATTCAAAGAGGCGAACTGAACTATGCAAGCCAACAGGCTTACAACTATGAATTTAACAAACTGCCAAAGAGTAACGATTCCCGAGCCCTTCTGCTCTGCGGATTTATCAATGTTTTTTAATCCCATAATACAACTTCCTTTCATGTAACCGGAGGTTATCAAAAAATTACCGCCGACAGTCGGTTCCGCCGTATGCGTACCTTTTTCTGTCAGCGGTAGTTTTAGTATACCATCTGTTGCGAATTATTTCAATAGTGCAGCGTTATTTAACGGGTATCATAAGCATCATTTTTTCACCGATTTCATCAGAGGTCAACTCGTTTTCACTCATAATATCCTCTACGGTCGTGTTATATTTTCTTGCGATGTCCCAAATCTTTTCACCGCCGTTGCAGAAACAGATAACAAGCGATGAGTGTCTCTTTTTTAACTCGGAATTTTCCACTGTCTTGAGACTTACAAGCGTGCGACATTCGCTCGTCTCGGTTATATCGGCGCTGATATTCATTTCCGCTTTGAATTCAGCCCGACCGTCGCTTGTCAGTGTACAGCTATAGCCTGTTAAGAAAAGCTTCGGGTCACAGTGCAGATTGCCGCCTTTGTCATCAATGGACCGTGAATATTCAAATTCGGCTTCTCTCTCACAGAAGGTCGGTGTTCCCTCTCCGTCAATGAGAATAAATTTCAACGGAATTTTTCCCGTAACCGTCATTTTGTCCGCATCGAAGCGGCTTTTTGCTTCGGGCGACTGTGCAATGGCGGCATAAATCCTCTGCGGATTCATTGAGGAAAGATCGACGCTTTCACGGCAGATAATACTGTCATTAAGATTTTGTAAAATCTGAGTAAATGTCTCTGTTTTATACTTTGCATCTATCTCCTTTTGCGTTGAATAAGAATCGGTTATAACACAAATATCCTCCGTCCTATATGCCGTCACAACAGCACAAATATCACAGCCGAGATTGAGATATTTATACTCGCCGTCGTTGTCGGTCTTCGGTTCGGCCTGAACCTGATCAACGTTAAAGCCGACACTTACCTTGCAGCTATCGTCAATACTTTCGATATCAATTATCTCGCTGAAAGGCAGGTTATAATTAACGCAAACGCTTTCGTTTTCACCCGTTGCCGAGCAATACATAACCTTGAGAACGGCCTCACCCTTGAGAAGTATTTTACCTTTAATTATTTTAGTCTCGGACAAAACAGGAGAAGCACAGGCATAAAAGATTTTGCCGATCTCTCCTCCGTCGGCTTCTTCGGTCTGAGAAAGCTGAAATTTTTTCATAACAACGGCAGCAACGCTATCCGTGCCGATTTTCTTTTTTCTCAGCTGAATTCCGTCACCCTCGGCGTCTGTGATAACGGACTCATTTTTAATTCCGACGATTTTAAATCTGATGCTCACAACGCCGTGAATATCAATTCTCTTTTTGCTGACCGCACGACAGTTTGCATATTCGGTTTTTGCCGAAGAGCAAAGCACAGCACCGTCATAAGTCTGCGGAAGCTCGCTGAATTTTGAGAAAGGATAGTCCTGCTCATAGCAATAAATTCCGTTTTTGTCGTCGGCATAAACTATTCGTATTTTTGCGTTGCCGTCAACGGTGGCGCGGTCGCCGGATATCTTTGAATTTGTTATGCTGTTCGTCACGCTGCACCTGAGAATTCTCATTATGTCGGGGCAGTAATCCGGCAAAGAAATATCGCAATCAATGCCTTGTTCGGCAAAATTATCGTAAAGTACCTCCGCCGTTCCTATGTCGGTCTTTGTCAATTCGATGCTCATATAATCAACCTCTCTTTTTTTATTTCACTTGATTATATGAAATCAAAGGGACAAATATGATTGTTTATGCAAGAACCAGTGTCCAGCCCTTTTCGGCAAGTTTGTTTTCAAATATCTTCCTTTCATCGGCAGTCGGATAATTGTTTTCAAAAGCGTATGTTGATAAAGTAATAACGCCGTCTTGTAAGACGGCAAGTCCGTCAAAGATGCTCTCCATACTCTCCTTTGAAAGTGACTTGCACGATGCAAAGGAAATATCCATGCCGATGGTTTCTTTTTTAAATCTTATAGTTTGCAGACTTGTGCACTTATCAAATGTACCCGAAATCCAATTTGCCGCACTCATATTTAACGAAGCATTTATTTCCTTGAGTGAAATACAGCCGAAGAACGTCTCCGACCAGTCCTGCATTCTCTCACAATTCCCGAATGTAACTTTTTCAAGAGAAGTATCATTATAAAAAGTCTGTTTTGCATTGCTGCATTTTGTCAAATCTCCGAGTATTACTTCTCGAAGCGAGGGGGAATTTGAGAAACAGTTTATCATCGTCGTTATCTGATCCGTGTTTCTGAGTTCAATTCTTCGCAGATTCTTTTTCTGGGTGAACATCTGCGAAAGTGTTGTTGCCGAGGTCAAATCAAGTCCCAATTCGGTAACATTATTGTCAAAGTTGCCAGAGGACAAAATTGCCATGTTCTTTGTGTTTAAAAAAGGAAGCTTGTATTCCTTTGTGCCGCCTGTCCACAGTGCAAAATTACTCCTCGTTTTGTCTGCCATAGCCGCATCGACAAGATCCCATTTATCCGCCTTGAGCTGCGCAGCGGAAAGAGATTTATTGAGTTCGGCAATTTTTGTGTTGAAAGTAAGATTTTCCTCGGCGTGCTCTTGACGAATTTTCGCAATCTCCGCGTCCTTTTCTTTTTCAACATTTTTTGTGTTCTCGTTTGCTTTGTTGATTTTTACTCCCATTTCCAGAATTTTCTTTTCATAGGCATACTTAAGCGACTCAATTTCATCCTCGTATTTTTTGTATGCCTCGTCAATACTGTCCTGTTTGAATCTGTCAAAGAGAGTCTCGCTCGGCGAAAACGTCTTATAATCGTCCGGCAAAAGCGATGAAACAACCCTGACATCAACCTTGCCTGCCGTGAGCACCATAGACCCGTCATAGCCTATAACCGAGAGTTCAAAATCGTGATCGACAGCCAGCACCTCCCAAGGCACCTTTGCCGACGATTCCTTTATCTCGATAATGTAGTATTCGTTTTTTGCTGTTCTGAAAATCGCAGCCTTTGCGTCAAAGATTCTCCAGTTCGCATCAAAATGAAAGCGAAGTGAAATTGTTTCGTTCGCATTGGCGGCAATTGCAATCTTCTCTGCGCCGAAGATTCGCTGTTTTTCGATTCTTAAATCATAATTAACCATTTCGTATCTCCTCTGCTTCCCCATAGCATCATGTATATTATAGCGAACATTTGTTCGTTTTGTCAATAGTAAATTTTTACTTTACAATAGAAACGCGATAATGTATAATATTTTTGGAATTTTTCATTGAAAAGAAGGTTTAAAAACATGGAAATGGTTAAATTATCCCCCTTTGTTGCCGACAATATCTGGGGAGGAACAAGACTCATCACCGAATACGGTATCAAGACAGATAAAGACCCTGCCGCCGAAGCATGGGTGCTTTCATGTCATCCTGCCGGACCGTCAACGGTTCTCAACGGAAAGTATCAGGGTAAGACCTTGCAGGAGGTTTACCTCGCCGACAAGAGCATATGCGGCACAAAGGGAAAAAAATATGAATTTTTCCCGCTTCTTATTAAATTCATTGACGCAAAGAGAGATCTTTCGATTCAGGTTCATCCCGATGACGAATATGCAATGCGCGTTGAGGGCGAATACGGCAAGACCGAAGCATGGTACATTCTTGATTGTGAGCCCGACGCAGAGCTTATCCTCGGATTCAACCGCAATGTTACGGTTGAAGAATTCAAAAAAGCCGCTCAGGGCGACGAGATGATGAGCATATGCAACAGAGTCAAGGTCAAGAAGGGCGATGTTTTCTTCATCGAGTCGGGCACAATGCACGCAATATGCAAGGGCATACTTCTCGCCGAGGTTCAGCAGAACTCCAACACAACCTACAGAATTTACGATTACGGCCGTCTCGGAAAGGACGGAAAGCCCCGTGAGCTTCACGTTGACAAAGCCGCTGATGTTACAAAGCTCTGTCCCCCGTCTATTCCCGATTCATCGAAACGTGAGGTTGAAAAGTTTGACAACGCAAGCAGAAGTAAACTCACATCATGCGATCTTTTCACAATGTACGAACTGAGCGTCGACGGGGAATATTCATCGGTTTGCGATGAGCAGTCGTTTGTATCACTCCTTTGCCTTGAGGGCAGCGCCGAGATTGAATGTGACGGCGAAAAGCTTATGATGAAGAAGGGAGAAAGCATCTTCATTCCCGCAAACAAGGGCAAGTTCACAATCAACGGAAATGTAAAAATTCTTGAGACAAGATTATAATTTAAGGCATAAAAAAAAGAGGTTCAGATTGAACCTCTTTTTCGTTATATTTTATTCCGTCTCTTTGAGCTTCGGCGTAATGCCGCATTTGAGCGCCTTCGGAAGCTGAGCTTCCGCTTCCTCCCTTGTGATCTCGCCTGCGTTATATCTTGCCATGACCTGAACATCCTTGTCTCTGAGCTTATAGAAAAGATAGATAAACGACGTTATTGCAAGTCCGATGCTCGGAACAAGTATGTACGTTACCCAGAGACCGTTAAGCGCCGTTGCGCTCTGAACAATGTGCAATTTTTCGATATCGGCAAAGCTTTCGGCTTCGATCTTTGTCCAATCAAAAAACGTAAGAATCGCAAGACCGAGTGAAGAGGCAATTGCCGCTGCGATTTTCGTTGTGAACGTTTGAATTGAGAATGTGATTCCTTTTGCATCAACGCCCGTTTTATACTGACCGTATTCCGCACAATCGGGAGTGAACATAAACCCGAGCGTACCCGTTACACTGGTGAAAATTCCTCTGACAACCGTAAGCACAATGAAAAGCATCTTGTTCTGCCAGCCGATGAAATACATTGCCAATCCAAGTATTGCCGCAACGGTGTTGCAGATAAAAAACAGTTTGAATTTGTCGAATTTCTTTGAAATAACGGGAATAAGCAGAGCCGCAATAACCGACGGCACAACACCGAGAATTCCGAGAATTATATTGAAGTTCGCACTGCCGAAAAGGTAATACGAAACAAACAGCGCAAGCGCATTGTTCGTCATCATTCCGTTGGCAAAAAGATAACCGAGGTAATAAATCAGAAGATATTTGTTATGCGCAAGATATGTCAGCATTCTCTTGATTGAGAAAGCTTCATCCTCAAGCTCGCCGTGATAGTTTCTCTCCTTGCCGGTAAAGCAAATCGGGATCATAAAAAGAAGCCCTATTACCGAGAGAAGAATAACCGTCGGGCTGAAGCTCATACCGACCTTTTCGCTGACAAGCAGTGTGCAAAGCAATCCCGAAATGCCCATGCCCGCACTGCTGAACAGTCTGCCGATGGACATAAGTGTATTGCGCTCGTTGACATTATCTGTCATCGTCGTTACCATGCTGTAAATCGGAACGTCACAAACCGTATAGCTCGAATCCCAAAGCAGATAAGCTATCATAAACCATATCAGCTTGCCCGTCTGTGCCATGCCGCTCGGAATTATGAACAAAAGAACCGTAGTAATCGGAACAAGTCCGGCGGAAATACGAATCCAAGGCATACATTTTTGCTTGTTTTTGAATTTAATTTTATCGAAAATTATACCAAACATCGGGTCGTTCACGGCGTCCCAAATCTTGACAATCAACGTAACAAGAGCGATTTTGCCAAGGTCAATTCCGTTCATCATCAAATAGGTTGCCATGAATGTCGTTACAACATTATAGAAAATATTCTGTCCGATAAAATACGTCCAGTAGCTCACACGCTCGCCGAGCTTAGTTGTATAATCGGCAGGCGCGATAATTTCTTTAATCTTCATGCTATACCCCCTTTATATAATTATACATTTTTTACAAATTGCCGTCAATGATAATATATAACAAAACGGATTGCCGCAGTTTATGCAACAATCCGTATTTTTATATTCTTATCAGAAGCTCATTGTATGGGTGCAAATCCACTTGCCGTGTGCCGACGCTGTGACTACCATGCCCTTAACGCCCGGAATATTCTTGGTAACAACGCCCGTGCCGTCCTTAACGGTGAGGGGCATATCAACTCTCACGTAGCTAACACGTCCTGCGGCGTCGATATTCGCCGTGAGCATTGTGCCTGGATAATTAAACTGAGCCTTTGTGATCTCTGCAAATCCGTTCAAAGCACCTGCAACCTCACTGATATCAAGCGGCCATGCACATGATGCGTTATAGGGCGGCTTGCTGTTGTGTCCGCAGCTTTCGGCAACGAGGGTTATAACAACCTTGTAGCCGTTTCCGTTTCTTGAAATGCTTGCGCTTTTAACGCCTGCCGAGGAAAGGTTGGTAGGGAGAATAAAGGTGCTTGCCGCTGTGCCGTCAGAAGATCTTCCGTTTGAGAAGCTTTTGCTGTCCTCGGTCTGCTTCTGATTGCCTCTCGCAATGCTGTTTGCGATGCTTGTTACCGTGCCGTTTTGCTTTCCGTTAATTGTTACCGAATCAACGCCGATAGTTACCTGCTCGGTCTTTTTGTCAGTCATCCTCGCCTGTGCATAGGAGCTTTGGAGGCAGGTGTTATAATAGGCAACAATCTGATTTTTGTTATATGCGAGAACATTTGCAGCCGCCTGAGCCGAACCGCCCGTGCCTGTGCCGCCTGTGGCTGTGCCCGTTCCGTTATTGGTAGCGACGCCCGTTCCGTTGGCGGTTGTAACGGTCTGTCCGTTCGCATTTGTAACAGTACCCGTTCCGTTCTGAACTGTGCCCGCAGAGCCGTTATTGCTAACGTTGCCGGAGGAATTATCAGTATTATTCGACTGACTTATGTCAGGCTCAATACTTCCCGTAATCTTATCAAGCGCAACATTCCAAGCCGTGCAGCCGATAATAACGCAAAGCATGACCGAAACGGTTATAATAAATCTTTTCCAGCTTCTGTTCATGGGTTTTACACTCTCCCGTAATTTATTATATTTATTCTATCATATTTCAAATAAAATTTCCACTGTTTTTTTTGATAATCCGAACACGTTTTACAGGCTGAAATTTGTATATTCAATCACCGTTTTTGCCGAGCCGCTGACCGCTCCTCCGCTGAGCTTAACGAGAGTAACGTTTGAAAGATTGAAGCGCTCCGTGTAGCTTACCGTCATGGACTGAAGGCTTGAATCCTCTACGCTGATTCTTGCGACTACGCTGATTGAATCTGCCGAGACGCTGACCGAGGCTGCGGACGACTTGAATTCACCGAGAGACTTGCTTACGGCTTCGGCGCTTATATAATCTCCGCCGAGGCGATGAAGTATTCCGTTCTCGTCTGTCGGATTGCTTTCGCCGTTGAACTGAGCCGTCAGCACCACAACATCGCCTTCCTGCTTGGCTGTAATTGAAGATATTTCCTCCGTCTCAAACTTGCCGCTTATAAAATTATCTGCAAAAAGCTTTTTATCGGCATTGTAATCATAATCGGCTGTTATATCCTTTTCACCGAAAACAGAAGCAAAGGCTTCTGCGGCATTTGAAGCCGAGGACAGTGAGCCGAGGCTGTCAATGCTCGCCTCACACTTGAGCGCCTTTTTGTATTTATAGCAGTATTTGTCTACATAGTTGACGGCAGCATTGAGCATATCCGTCAATCCATTGCTATCCGTAGGAATGTTCGCAATTTTGACCGTTTTCTCGGTTACGGATTTTTCATATGTCGGTTCAACATTCTGCGTCGGTGTTTCTGTCTTGCCTTTACATGAAGCAAGCGAGATGACAACGCAAAGTGCCGTCAGCAAAGATAATATTTTCAAAAAACGATTATTCATCTTATCACCATAGATAAGATTAACCTATCGCAGGTGATTTGTCAAGTGTTATCCTTACTGATGGATTCCCTGATCAGCAGTCGGCTTATTGCCTTTCCGTTGAAGGGAATAAGAGGATAGAGATATCCCCTGCCTGTTACCGTTTTCGTAAAGGCGATAACAAGGGCAACAGTCAAGAGTCCTGCAATGAAGCCATACAGATTGAATATTGCTGTCATGACAACTATGAATATCCGCGAAAGCTTGAAGGCGTAGCCCAATTCAAAGTTCGGCTGAGCAAAATTAGCAATTGCGACAAATGCCATTATCAGCACGACTTCGGACGAAAACAATTCGGCACTGACGGCGAGATCACCGAG